>MDSY01003897.1_pt1 | contig 40058 bp, 28 predicted proteins | sample 811131 | NCBI WGS metagenome assembly MDSY01 (sample SAMN05326643, study PRJNA326480) | marine metagenome | isolation source: seawater | place: Atlantic Ocean: South West | collected 2010
GAACCCCTTCCCTTCCCGCTACTGCGACTCGACGCGACCGAACGAGACCTGCTCACCGCCGAAACAAACGACGAACCACTTTTCGATGAAACAGCGTCGTCGAAACCATCATCACTCCCATCGTCGCTAACGTCTTCACTAGTTGAAGCGTAGCTCACTTTTTCTTCCCGCGTTCCGTTCCGTTCCGAAGACGACGGCGCCGGCTCGTCTCGCGGCGGTGTTTCCACGAACTCGTCGTCGTGCGAGTTGGATCTTGAAACCCCACCCGGCGTCACGGGGTATTTCTTTTTCGTGCGACTGACTACTCCGTGGTCAATTTCTGGTATAGTGGGAGAGGTTCTGAGAACATCCCCGTCGGTTACCGTGGGTTCGAACCCTAACACTTTCAACCCCGGAAGATTTTCGTCGCAATCGACTCCGTACTTTTCTGAAAGATGGGTATCCGTCCACTGCACGAATTCCCGAAACCCGGAGACCGAACGGTGCTCCATCATGCGCTCCACCACCGGTTGCACCGCCCACGCGCCCATTGCAGTGACCTGTATTACAGCATTCATTTTTGTACTCTCAGTAAAGTCCACGTCAATCACTGAACTGTACGTCACCTTGATCTCTGCCGCGAACCGCTGCGCTCGCTCCTTTCCGACCCATTGGGAATCTAGCTGAGCGGCGCTACTCACGGTGACGGTCCCGGAATCTGAATCGACACTTAAGTCTTGATGCTCCACGAAGGAAAATGATGCGCCTGCCTTTGCCTTTTTCGACGCGGAAGGACCGAGCAAGCGTTCGATGACGCTCGGCAGTTCCATGGGTTTGCTGAAATTTATAGATCTAGAAGCGATTTGATTTGATTCCGAATCGTGGTCACCAATCCACGGCGGCACCACCGCAGCGTGGCACCCCCCGCACTCTTCGTGAAACTTTTTTAAACAAACCCCGTCGTCGCCGTACACCACACGTAGAAACGTCTGGAGCGGCACGTCGAACGTGGTTTCCATCTCGTACTCACGCATCGTGGGAGACCGTGAGTTTGGAGCGCAATTTGGTCGGCGCCGGAATTCAGGCGACCAAGATGGGAGCTTCCGTGGATGCCACTCAGCGCCTGATTCTCCCTCGTGACGCACACGCGTTTCCTCCCTCGCGTCTTCCCTGCCCCAACCGCGCACTACTCACGTCGCGTCGCGTTCACACGCCCGTGGCACCTACTATGCCGAGTCGCGCCGCATTCATCTCGTTATCGGCGAAAAATCGCTCGGCAGTTGCTCAGCGAGAAACGAAACTCGTCGGATTTGCCAAAAGCGCCCTTGGGGCAATCAGATTCGGGTGCGCGGGGAAGGCGGCAGGAGATCGACCGTTCACCTATCGGCTGTGATGGGTGAGCGGTACGACCCCCCAATCTACGTTCGGGATGACAAGGACGCCCCGGCGAGGTCCGCCCCCTACAGAGAACCGGTGGAGCTGGCGTGTTTCTCTAAATCGAGAGCGAACGGCACTCAATACGACAAATCGATGTTGAAGCAATACCTACGCCCCGAGGTTCCGTTTGATTTATCCCAAGGCTACGATACGTTCATCGACCGCGACCGCAACGTCGCACGGCCAGCATCTCTGGACCCGATTTTCGGCGCATTACGCTCTCAAAACGTAGAGGATAAGGAGCTCGCGAGTGCGGATGTGATTACTTGGCGAGGCAATTTCGCGAAATTACTCGCCACGCCGTGGAACCACCGCGACCCGTGGCACATGGAGTGCGAATTAATCAGCGGCGTGTTAATTTTAAACGTCCTGGAACCCGAAATCCTACTAAAAAAGGAACGGAAGAAGGATAAGAAGTCACGAGAAGCGTTGATGTGCTACTGGGGCTTTTCGTTTGAAGAGCAATGCACCGGCGGTACCTACGACGAACCGGTGGATTGCGCCAACGCGTTTTGCGCCGTCGTCAGGGCGGGCGTCGGATCTCACCGATTAGTCCTCGGCGGCGAAGTGGACTGCTGGGACGGCGAAAAACACGGCCTGCCAGGGTACGTCGAGTTGAAAACAACCAGGGTGATGGAAACCGACACGCAGGTGCGGAACTTCGAGAGGGACAAGCTGTTAAAGTGGTGGGCACAGAGTTTTGCTCTTGGGGTGCGACGCATTCTCGTCGGGTTCAGAGATGACAGCGGTGCGGTTAGAAAGTTACAAACCCTAGACACCTTGAAACTCCCCGGGTACGCCGCTCGACACCAGCTCGCGTGGGACCCGAAAACGGCTTTGAAGTTCGCGGACAAAGTATTGACGGAAGTTAAGCAGCGGATGCGTAACCTTCCGGAGGGTTCAAAAATCAGGCTCGAGTACGAACCGAAGCGGAACAAAGACCAGGTGTTGGTGGTTGTGGATGATTCGATTCCGAATTTCGTGCCTGCTGAGGGTAGAGCTGCGTTGGCCCGAGCGTCGGTGATACGAGCCAGCGGAGGCGCCACATCATCGGGGGGCAGGAGCGGCAGCCGATCGCGAGGCTCGGGCGGTGGCGGCAGCGTCACGAAGAGCGGCGGCGGCGGCTCCGTCGGCGGAGGTATAAACTTCCTAGAGAAAGGAACCGCCGCTTCTGCGAAACGCGGAGTCGTGTTTCGGGAACCAGACCCTCCTGGAAGGTACGGAAGGGGTTCGGGGTGGACTTCTGAGAAAGGACACTCCGTGGATTCTGGCGGACTTCCTTCTGATAAATTAGGCGGACCCGGGTCCACCCCCGCGCGCGTGGGACTTACCGGAGGTAGTGACGATACAGGGGCGCCATCGCCGACGCCAGGGTCGCCGACGAGGCGCCAATACATCAGGTCAGGGGAGCGGCACGGTGCGTCCACCGCCGGCACAACTGCCGCGACCACCGGCGTTCCCGTCGAGAGGTTCGTGCACTGGGGTGCTGGCGGTTCAACCGACTCCGGCGCAGGAACAGGAGGCGCGTCGCATTCGCACCATGAACGGCGACGACGGAGGAGGCACGGACGAAGCGGAACTCCAGGTCCTGGAGGTGGAGGTGGAGATGGAGGTGTTACGGACGGAGGTCATGGTGGTACACTAAATGCTCATACCCGCGAGTCTTTGGACCGCGGAGGTACGCGCGACGCGGCGAGCGTTCAACCATCTGACCGTAGAGGTTCCGACCGGTCTGACCGGAGCCGCTGGTCTGACCGGAACCGAGGAGTTGCCGATGATCGAAACGACCCTACCCGATCGACAGGACGAAACACGTTCTGTCACCCTATCGTTGCCGGCCCGGGTGTCGGTGATCCGTTTAAATTAGCCGCGTCCAAACTAGCGTACGCGCGATCGTTGGGACCGACCGCGATGCGCTTTTTAATGGGCTTCACGCCAGGTGAAATCGGATGGAACGGTGGGGAGGATGGAGGTGTTACGGAAAAGCCGCCATTGGGTGTTACATCAACTGTTGCTGGGGGTGGTGACGGGGCAGTTGATCGAGATCCTAGCTCCTCGAAGAAACATGACAGTACAAACGTAGGGGCTATTCCAACGGCAAACACGACTGATGCGTTTTCCAAGCCAATCGGCCTCGACCCGCGGGCGTTCGCGTTTGACCCGTTGAACCCCACCGCGACCTCAAATATACCCGGGATCCATTCCGGGCTGATGACGCACAACCGACCCGATGGTAGCGAAGGCGACGGCCAGCAAAACTCGTATGTAAGCACGGGGGACACGAGCGCGGGTGACCCGCCAAACTCGGGAAACGAAAATACGGTTGACCGCGGGTCGCCCGGCGCGGGGGGACCTCGTGGACGCCTGCGGTTCGCACCCGCCACCACCGCCACTTCCAATAACGACGCCGAGTTGGAGATGGGGGGGGGTGCGAAACGAGTCCGGCGGTAGTCGATTTCGGTGTATCACAATCAGCTTTTACCTTCAAACTCTCTCGTATGCGTTTCACCACTTCAATCAGCGTGAAAGGAAAACGTTTTTGAAACGCCTTTCGGGTCGGAACGAGACAAAACGAAGACACAAAAAGCGCGCACCTCGCCGTCGACGGGCATAGCCCACCTCGCCTCGTCTGCGCTTCCGCCGCTGTTTAGCGTATCACGGGTTTCGAAGTGCCACTGTGAGGAGTGCCGCTTCGCGCGATCCGTTGGGTGCGATGCACAAGCGCGCGCGTGCTCGGAGGCAACTGCTGACGTCCCCCCCGAAGGCGATGGGCGGGCCAGAACAACCTCCTTCGTTCCTCTCGCCCGTGTCATCGTGCGCGCGCAAGCTTAATACACAGTTAACCGCTGCAGCCTGGGGGGACTCGCCTGGAGATCATGTGGGAAGTGGCATTGTGTTCGGCGTGAACCATTTGGGTCAGAATGGGACTAATTGCTCATACAACACTTCAACACCAGTGACGAACACGCCGATGCTTTTCAACACGGGCGTTGGCACTTTCCAAGGGCGTTCGAAATCTGATGCACCGACACCCTTCTCTCATGGTGGTCTGCACGGCCCACACTCCACATCACGACCAAACATCGATCCCACGCCCATTCGCACTGAACACGGGCTAACTTTTGCGGAGATGTTAGCCTTAAACGCGAACGCGAACGGAACAGGAGGTACGGAACACACCACGGGGCGAGCCCGAGATTCAAACAATGCGTGCCGCGCTTTTTGCAAAATCCGAAAATCCTCTCATCAGCTTCGAAAATGCAACATACGAAAATCACCGTTCGCATACTCACAGTGTCCCCTCCTCCTCCATCCTTCCCTCCACACAAACGTTCCAGATGCATCATACTCAGTGTTCGGCAAGCGTAAAGCCGAGCACATGCTTGGCGAGTGGCATGGACACAACGACAGAGCGTTTAGTCACGCAAACGCGACGCGCTCTGGAAATGACGGCAATCAATCTGCTTCCGTCCCTCGCGCCGCTCCCACGTTTCAAACCAACCCTCCGCCTGTTTTTGAAAGGAGCTACAGGATCGAGCCCGTGTATCGAGCATCCGCGCACACCGGTCAAACTGCTACGACAAATGCCGAGTCATTAACTCAGGAAATACCTATCGAAATACCGCACCGGCTGGATTACCAGCTGGGCGTGCCGGTTGTGACGTCACAGTGTTTCGAAAATTTATCCGCGGCTGACTCCATCGAAACTCACATCATCGATGTCCGATACTCTCACGAGTTCAGGGCGGGGCACATCAGAGGCGCTGTGCACTGCCCTGACCCGTTAACCGTGCAGAGGTACGTGTTACACGCGTTGAGTGCGAAGAGTTTGGGGGAATCTTCTGAAGGACAAAAACCGGGCGGACAAAAGGTTTTCGTTTTCGTCTGCGACAAGGGCAGCGAGCGTTCGCCGCGGGTGTGGCGACACGTTCGGGCGTTGGACCGGAAGGAGCACATCGCTTCATATCCAGACTTGAGTGTTCCGCAGATGTTTTGCCTTGAAGGCGGGTTTGAATCTTTCGTGGGTTCACACGGGCCGCAGTGGTGCACGGGGCCGGCGATATCGGTCGACGAGGGGATGTTCGCGGACGAGGGGCGGTCGGCGGCGGCGCATTCAAGAGACGCGTGGCGGTTAGCGGCGCACGCAGATGGGCTGACAAAAGTTCCGGATGGAAGCGCAGTACGCGTGTTGAGCTCGTTACAGAAACGGGAAATTGAAACCAGTGAGGAGTGGTGGGGGGAGGAAATCGCAATGCGGGAGTAGCGACGTGTTTGTCCACGCGATGCAATTTTTGACAAAATGTCTGTTGTTCCGAACTTCGTTGTTTCGTTTTCCCGAGGGAATGACCATTCGTCGCGCTGTGTTCTCCCCGTCGGTCACACTGCTGGTGCACGCCGGCATGTGTCTTTGCTTCCCCCCCTGGTTCTGCGCCGCGTGCGTCGGGTGGCGGGGGGTGCGTGGTGTGGGGCCGCCTCTTGATGCCGAGGCGATTAAACGGCGACGGGAACGTCGTGCACGAAAGGAGCTGTGCTGGCGTGAGAAACCGGAAGTACAGACGCTGGAGGGACGCGTCTCCGGGGTTGGGGAGGTTGAAATGGCGACTGGCGAGGTGAACAGGAGTACAAGTGTCACAAGTACAGGTAGTGAGGGGAACATAGCGTTACTCTCTACGACGAAACGTGACGAGGAGACGGGGACGATGTCACATGGGTCCGATGGAAGAAACGACCGTGACGATGATGATCGTGACGCCAACCCAAAACCGAAAGGTACCGAAAAGAAAAAAAGCAACATTGACGACGACAATCCGACGGACAGCGTTCACATGACCCACTTTAAACCATTGAAGCTCGGCGTGTTTGACCCCCGGGACCCAAGATACCCGAGCTCACCCACGAAATACGGCCTATGGAAACCGAAAGATAGCACGAGTAAGGGGAAGAAAATACCGAACGCGGAAACAACGATAGAAGCGCCGAGCAGAGTGTAGTTTTAGTTATCATCGTAAATGTATGAGTGTACTTCCGGCTGTCGATACAACCGTGTAATGCCCTAAACCGCAAACCCTAAACCTAAAGAGAACGGCACTCGTAGCATTCATGAGAACCCTGATCGTAACACCCCTAAGAACCCTAAGAACCCTAACCCAAATCAAAGCCCGGTGACTCTCCCCCAGCTCCGTCGCACGCTGCGTACGTTGAAACTTTTCGAGTCGGCAGTCGCGTCAGATGACCAGTCGTACGGCGCGTACTGCAAAGCATTCAACAGATTTTTGTTGTAAATCACGCTACGAATCAACTGACGCTTCAGCGAACCAAATCTGCACCACAGTTCTATCTTTTCCAGAACCTCTGAATCGGAACTCCCGAAATCGGCGCGGTACCAGTGGAATATTCGCGACAACGTTACGCTTCGTTTTCGTTGAGTCGATTTATTCGTGTTGGCTTTCAGGGTCACAGAGACGTTGCTGTCGCTTTCGCAAAACGCGTGAGCGGCTATTGCGAGTTCCTGGTCTAGTGACTCGCCAGTGTAGGTACTCACGGGTGGGCAACTTTTCGCGCCGCAGTTCAACGCGAAGTGCACTCTGCAATCGAGTTTTGTTTTTTTGTTTATTTTCCGCCAGTCCACGACGTTTTTCGCGCGAGCGTCATTCAGTTTTAATATTTTTCCAACGTTCCCTCGCAGCAACCCGTGCTCCACGTCGTCCAGGGAGTAGAATCCGTCGGAGAAACGTAAGCCGACTTCCTTGAAGTATACAGACCGAGTGAACATCGACCGCGAAACGCCAATCGTGGTACTGGAAATTGAGACTATTAGGTTATACGCGTTGATGAGAAACGCCGCGAGGTGGTGTTCGCTTTTTTTTCGGATATCTTCCAGCGAAACGTGTTGAGACATTAATGAGAACCAACTCAGGAAGATGTGGAAGTCGTGATCGTTTGCTAAGTTTGTTCGGTTCACAGAGCCCTGGTTCGTGGTGTGCTCCCCCTCGAGCTGAGACTTGGCGGCTTGGGCTTTTTGGAGCATTGCGGAAGGGTCTATAAAGGAGTTTGTATGCGTCGCAGTCATAGCACCGTCGCGAAACGCATTCACGCACCCTGGGTTTACGTCGGGTTGCAACCGGTACAAGCCTGTTAACGAAAAGGAATCCTGTTTGGAATCGGGTTCAGTTGCTCCAGACTGTATGCACGTACACCTTGCAGTGTCACCCGCCCCTTTGGGGACGTTTTTCACCACCCCGCTTTCGAGCAACCGAACGCACTCGGTGCGAATTATTTCGTCGTCGAGTGGTTCGCCTGAATTATTAGAATCAGATTCCGCAAACAGTTTGGCAGTCGCTTTGAATAAATCGGAACCGTAAAAACACCGCGCGTGTACATGCACACCAACTGAACGGTCCTTAATCGCGTTGCTTCCGCTCAGATTTTCTCGCAACTTACAAGTTGCGGTGAGGCGGTCGTAGCGCCCGAGAACCGGCGGCAGCGCGTCCGCCGCAAGCGTCTCTGAAAAAAGTTCATTGAAGTCGATTTTGTGTGAGGTCGATGGTGAGTCTTTTGGATCCGGTACTTCCAGCCTTTTGTCAATCGGGTCGTCCATGTCAAGTGCCGCGCGTGTGCTGCAATCGAATTGATTAGGGTCACTCGCAATCCGTTCATGCAAATCGTCGTTGCCCCCCAAGTGCGTGTCGTTTACGAAGATCTGGGGAACCGATACGCGGTTGGTGAGCGAAATCATGTCCTCGCGACGCGAGGGGTAATCCGAAAGCGAAACCTCTGAGAACTGGAAACCCCTCGAGACCAGAGTCGCCTTCGCACGGCGGCAATGCACGCATGACGCGAGGGTGAATATCGTGATGCGACCCATGCCTGGGCTGGCACCGTGCCCGCGCACGCCCAACTGCCGATGTTAGCTTTTCGTGAAACTTTTTTGGAGTTGAAAATTTTCGATCGTTGATCGCTGAACTTCGAATCGCACTACTCGTCCCTCCATTGGCTCACACACGCCGCGGGTGTGCCCCCGTTTTCGGGTGCGAGGCACGACTGACGGACACGCGATGTACTTCCAAGGCGGCGGCAGCATCCGGTTCGCGGCTGGGTTCATAGCCGGTTTACTCCTACGAGAAACCGCATCCCGAAAATCAAAGAAACCGCCGCGATCGCTTCTCGTCCCCGCAAACAAAAACGTCGAGACCGGCGAGATGATCTTCGTGCGGCAGTTACAAGCGGACGACTACGAGAAGGGGTTTTTGCAGTTGATCGGACAGCTCACGACCGTTGGTAACGTGGGGAAGGAACAGTTCGTAACCAGGTTCAACGCGATAAGGGGCGGGCCGGAGTTTGTGTTCGTCGTGGAGGAAAATGGGCAGTTGTTGGCGAGTGGTACGATCCTTTTAGAGCGAAAATTCGCGCGGAATACGGGTTGGTGCGGGCACATCGAGGACATCGTTGTGGACAAGAACTGCCGCGGTCGGGGGATGGGTTTAGTGATAGTTCGCGCGCTGATGAAAGTAGCGGACCAAATGGGGTGCTACAAAGTTATTCTCGATTGTTCGGAAGACAACCAGCCCTTCTACGAAAAGTGCGGCCTGAACAGGAAGGAAGTGCAGATGGCGTGCTATTTGTAAAACTCGGGAATATGCTCGATTCCTCGTATGCTCGAATCCATGATGGTGTCATCAGTACTGCACTCAACCCTCTTCCTCTATGTCGGCGTGAACGTCTCCGCGATCGCTTTCGTCCCGGTGATTGACCACGTTTGCGACTGTTCCACTATCAATCCCGTTTGCGAATCGAGCGTGTAAATCGTGTGGAACGTGTATGGCTCGACTCGGGGGTGCCACGGGAATTTAAGGTAGCCTTCCAGTGTGCCGTCCGTCTCGATCGTGGTTAGACTTGTGACTTCTATGTTCTGTAGAGTTACCGCACTGTCCTTGGGGTCGAATAGCAGACCTAGCGCGGTGAGGTAGCGCGAAAGACCGACCACGTCGTTGGTTGGGTCTTTGAATCTGCATTTATCATCAAACACCTCGCGGGTCAAGTTCCCGGTCACGAAGTACTGGCCTTTGGTTAAGTCGCTCTCTAAGATTTTGGCAACCTCGTTGACAGGGAGGTTCATGCGCTTTTCGCCGCCCACCGCTTTGACCGCGCCTAACGGGGCTAGGGGGAGGGCGAGAGCATCTACATCACCGAAAGGCAACACGGCACCCACGGTGACTCCGAGCAAAGCACCCAACGATGCTCGTCTCCCGAGGGTCGAAGCCGGGTTTGGCGAGGAAGGAGCCGGGCGGTTTTCCACATTAACTCGTCTCCCAGAGGAGCACGTCACGCGGGCGGCGGAAACGTACAAACACGACATCGCGCAGGTCATCGTGTGTGGAGCGCGCTGGGCACACTGGTGCGTCTTTTTCAACAGATCGCGACGTGTCCAAAATCGCGATGAGCGGCTCATGCATTTCTCAAGATTTAGGGTTCGCCTCTCTACCAATGCCTCAGTGCGAGGTGCGTCGGTGGGAGTCACCGGCACCGGCTGTCCGCAATGTCGGACAGACGCCACCCTCACGACATCCGCCGAGGCTACGGCGGACCCGGCGGGTACGATCGCCGTCGCCAGGTACGCTCGACTCACGTTTCCCGCGCCCGAATGAATCTCGGGCGAGAGCTACTCGAATCGAGAACCCCCCACCCCCCATTCCCTTCCTGACCTTTCCACCGCTCCATCTCACCGCAGGATGACCGCCGCGACGGGTACGACAACCGGGGTCCTCCTGGAGGGAACGCCGGAGGCCCGGGAGGCCCGGGGGGCGATCGGAGGTACGACGGCAACGATCGAGGGCAGTACAATGATAATCAAGGCGGGTACCGCGGCCCGAACGATCGAGGTGGCCGAGGAGGCTGGGGCAACCGAAACCAGGGAGACCGTGGGTTCGACCCGAACGCGGGCAACCCATCCGTGAGCCGCCCGTCGATGATGCACAGCGGGGGGTACAACAACCGCCCGAGCATGATGCACGGCGGAGGCGGGGGCATGCACAAACAAAGACCATCGTTGCTTGCGGGAGCGGGACGGCCGCGCCCCGGAGGACGTCACGATGACCGCTTCGACGAAGGCGAGATTGACGAGATTCCTGAGCGAGGGGGGGCGATGGATAACCGCTCACGTGAGCCGTGGGACACTAGAGACAGAGACCGGCAATGGGGCGACCGCCAAAGAGCTGACCCGTCATCATTCGCCGCGCCTGATGAAGATGGCGAGCTTCCGGTTGCGGGCGGTAGTCATCAACCGCCTCTCCCGGACGGCGCGCCTCCCTCGGGAACTGCGCAAAGGTCCTCCGACATTCTGAAGCAAGTCTCCGCGGCGCCTACACCCACGATGGAGCCGTATACGGGTACTGCCGAGAAAGCACCATTGTCGAGACACCTCAGCGCGCCGCCTGGAGCCGTCGACACATCAAACGAATCCGATTCCCCAGCTCCGAAGCGCAAAAAACTGGGGTGGGGCCAGGGTTTGCACCGGAGCAAGTCAACCGGGGCGGCGGATGCGTCCCCGGCGTATCCCGATCGCCCCCCATCAGTCCCGATCCCCACGGACGAGTTACGAAGCGATAACAAAACGCCGCCGCCGCCGTTCCCGGTCGGGCTGGCAAACCCGTTTGGAGACGATTCGCGAGATGCGTCGAACAGTGGGTTTGGAATGCATTCAGTCGGCAGACAGTCAGGCATTCCTTCCTCGTTGCCTCGAACAGGACAAAAGCCTCCGCTGGACCCCGTTGCCAGGGCTGCGCAAGCCGCGGCGTCCAAGGCGGACGCTGCGGCGCGCCGGGAGACGCTACAAAACAGCGAGAAAACCAAAGCCGAAATTCTGCGGCTGATGGAGGAAACCGACTCCAGGATCGCTTCGTTGGAACGCGAAATCGAAGCTAGCGATGAGAAGAACGAAAATGACCGAGAGCAGGTTGAGGAACAGCGGACGCACCAGGAGGCGAGGTTGAGACGGGAGTTGGAGGGGGTCAAATCCAACGTTGAGCGGGCGGAGAAAGCGTCAAAACGCGCGGACACCGCTGCTAAAGAAGCGCAGGCGGGGGCGGAAGAGATGCGCCGAAAAGCCGGCTTGATCGACGCCGAGGAACGCGAAAAGGAAAAGAAGGATGGCAAGAAGAAGGAAAGGCAGGAATTCAAGGAGAAGGAGGCGGCTGCGGCGAAAGCGTCTGCCAAAGCAGTGCAAAGGATGCTGTCTGGAAACGAGCCTCGCGTCGCGTTGGTGGATCGCGTCATCGGTCGCAACTCTAAATTGGCCATTACGTCGCACCTGGGTTTGCGGGATGTGTGTGGGTTGCCGCTGCCACACGAAGCGACGAAAATCTCCGTCGAGGAAATCGTGGAGAGGAACTTGTCAACTGAAAAGAACGACCACACGCGGGAAGGGGTCCGGTCCGCGGTGACGCAAGTGTTACGCGCCAGACGTGAACTCACACGAGAAAAGGCGGTACAGTTAGCCGTCGTCTACCTGAAGCGCCGCGAGCAGTGGCGTCTTCACATGCAGCGCAAGGACTTGGCGCTGTTCGAAATGGAAATGGGGGTCAAGCCTGGAGGTAAGCTCCCCGCGTTGAGCACCAGGGGGAGCAGCAGACACGCGATTGGAGGCTTGGGCGGCACCCGGGGAAGCTTTGGCGGTGCCGCGCGTAGTGAGTATGAAGAAATACAGATGATCGCGGAGTTGCAAGCGAGGGAAAGATTAAAAACTTTAGTCAAGTTACCGTCGCAGATTCTGGACCCGGAAGAAATCAGACTGTCCGCGTTTTCCCAGAACCGAAACGCGCTGGTGGAGGACCCGAAACAAGAGGTTGAGTTACTGAAACACACGCGCCCATGGGTGGAGTGGGAGAAGAAGATCTTCCACGAGAAGTTCGCGAGCTACGGTAAAAACTTCAAGCGCATCGCGACGTTCATCGACGGACGGACCACCGCGGAATGCGTCGTGTATTACTACCAGAGGCAGAAAACGGAGGATGGGTTTAAAGGGCGAAGGAGGGCGCAGGCTAAAAAGAGACGGGCTTATGCTGAAGCAAAACGCATGACCGGCGGTGCATGGAACGGACCCGGTGGAGCTTCTACTATGAGTGCTGCTGCTTTAGCCAAGGCATCTCGCGAAAGGGAAGCCGAGCTCCGCGCCGCAGAGGAAGAGCGCAAGGGAAGATCGGCGGAGGCGCGACAGGAGCGCGCCGCTTTAGCCGCGGCTGAAAAGAAGAAAGCCAAGGAGAAAGCAGCTCGGGAGAAGAAGAAACGGGAAAAAGAGGAACGGCTGGCCCGAGAAAAGGAAGATTTGGAACAGCTAGAGTCGGATACGGGCGCGAAGAAAGCGCCCAAGAAGGGCAAGTCGGAGGGCAAGGGCAAGCCTTCAAAGGAGAAGGAAGGATCACCTGAGACGGGCGACAGGGACGACGAGGAGAAGACAGACGCGGGCGACGCGGCGGACCCCATCGCGGTCGCCGCTGCTGCTAATCAAGCGTACCAGCAAGCTGCCGCCGCTGCTGCTGCGATGGCTGCGTCGGATCCAGCCGTTGCGGCGGCGATGGCGGACCCCGCCGCGCAACAAATCGAGGCGCAGATGGCCTTAGGGGTGACGCAGCCCGGCGCAGCCGCGGCGATGATGCAGATGATGGCAGGCGGGCAGGCGCAGGCCATGGCGACGCTCGCGGCGAGCGGTCAAGTTGCCACTCTCACGGGTGACACAGAAGCACCTGCTACCACGCAAGGTACGAAACGCAAAGCTGAAGATTCTGAGGATTCTGACAAACCCGCGAAGGGCAAGGGAAAGGGTAAGAAAGCGAAGACGGCGGAACTCCCCGACGACGCGAAACTGAAATGGGGCGAAGGCGTCGAAGAGAAGTAATTGTAAAAAAGAGAATTTGAACGAATAATATGACCTGAACCAATCAACCTACCTCTCTTCTACCTGCTTTTCCTCCTTTTCCCTCCTGGTTTTCGCCCCTTGCCGATGAACCCCTCCACGTCGTCCACGCCCGAGACGCCGCCCGAGGTCATTTGCCCTTTTTTATTGTCCCCAATTTTTCCGTCGTCGTCATCACACACCCCCTCTCTCGGCGATTTGCCAAACTCGGGGTGGTCCGGAGGCATAGGTTGCTCCAGTTTATCCACTCTTCGGAAGGTTCTCGTGTCCATCCTATCGACGTAAAGCACGCCGTTCAAGTGGTCCATCTCGTGCTGCGCTATCCGCGCTTGCCATCCCTTGGCGATGAAGTCGATTGGAGTTCCGTCACCGCCGTAACCCTCCACTCGCACCGCGAGATACCGCCTTACCAACCCCCTATAACCCTGTACGGATAAACACCCTTCGAAAAATGCCGCGCTCGCGTTTGAAGCTGGGGTCAACACCGGGTTTATTATCACCTTGGGGGCGAATGCGGTTCTGTCGCGTTCCGCTAACGATTCCGGCGTCTGGTCGCTAAATCCCTCCTCCTCATCCATCATAACGAAAATCCGGTATGGCACTCCAATCTGCGGCGCCGCTAGCCCCACCCCCCGACCCTTGCAAATAGTCAACATCTCCTGAATCAGCTCCTGGATCTTCGCGGAGTCGATGTCTCGAACCGGGACCTCTTCTGCGATGTCACGGAGACACGGCATGCCCGCTTGTACTATCTCCTTCTGACCTTTGGCTACATTGATCAACTTGCCGAACGCGTTTTGAGGGGACTCAACCCACGTGCCGTCCTTAGTGCTGGTGCCATAGGCACAAGAAATGTGTCTCCTTGCGTGGTGTTTGGGTGCTGGGCGAGTACACTGAGTACGTGTTCCACGGGACGCTCGGAACACACCCGTAAACGACGTGGCTAAGCTCGCCATCGGGGCAGAGGGTTGTGTGTCGGCGGTGGTTGCTTTTTCCTTTTCTCACCCAATTAAATTTTTTTTGGGCAACTTCAGAATCCCGTTATCAGCTGCCGCCATTCCTTCCGGCGCCGCGCCCTAGCCAGCGGTTCGAACGCGCGAAAGCACAAGGCTCTCGCTCGTTTCGAAACCACGCGCGCGTGTCAATTAAGCGCACGTCGAGTACACGCTCGTCGCAGTGAAACCGGTGGAGTCAGGAGATCACACGTGATCTCATAGCGGGAAAGGTATTTTGCCGGCAATTGGAGAGCGAAGGACGGAACGACGTACCATCAGCGCCGGCTGTCGTACTTCGCGTGCCAAGAGTGGTGAGGTGGAACGGACCGTGAACGTGTTGGCTACCTTTAGATTCCGTGTTAGACGTTCTTGAACGCTCGTGATCTTCCAAACGCCTACGACTCCGTACCCTACCCGAGAAATTCTCCCCGCTCGTGTCCAACTCGCCAGTCTGTAATTTTCTGTAATTTTCAGCGTGCGGAATAATATTTCCGGTGACAACACCTACAGCTTCTCCTACCGACACGAACCGCCTTATCCTCTCGTAACGAATACTACTATCAGAACGTATATTACTCGACTTAATACCTTGCGTATAGGTTAACAGTCTTGAAACAAATACAACGATGGGCGACGAAGAGATTGCGGAGTACGCGTTGGCGCTGCGCGAACTCGTCATCAATTCAAAACCGGTTATCACGTCGCTTACGATGCTGGCCGGTGAAATCACCGGGAAAGACTATTACCTCACTAACATGATCGTGAGCTTGATCGAGAAACACATAAGAACTAACTCTCCTAAAGTGAAGCTCACCGGGTTTTACCTGCTGGATTCGGTTTGTAAGAATGTCAAGGGTCACTTTATAAGTTGCTTTGATAAAAAACTGGCAAATTTGTTTCTCACGTCGTTCGCAACGCAAGACGCTACCGTTCAAAAGTCAATGACCAGGCTGTTGGGAACCTGGGGTAATGTGTTCCCGCAAACCACGCTGGGGGCGATTCAACGGGGGTTGCCGCAAGGAGCGGTGAAGCCGCCGGGACCGCCCGGTGGTGGTTTTACGCAAACTGGCGCGTTACCTCCCCCCCCTATGAACGCCACGGTGCAAGGTAGTTTATTAGCCTCGATGTTACAGGGCGGAGGGGACGTATCAGCGTTATTAAAATCAATCGCCAACGCGAAAGCACGGGCGGGGTCACCGGATATTAGTCAATTGAATGCACAACCAATAGCAGCTCCTTCTGTTCTTCCCCCGCCTCCCGCGCCGCCGAGCGCGCCTCCGCCCAGTTCGACGATTGCCGCGGCGGAGCCTAAAACCCCTTCGATCCACGACCTCCCTCCGTTACCCGCGGGTTTTGACCCAGTGAAGGGAGAGGCTGAATTACGAAAACGACGGGAAAAAGTAATTGACGCTTTATATTCCGATAAGCCGTTCCAGTGCGCAGTGAGCGGGGCGAGATTTAAAACAAGACAAGAGCTTGACGCGCATTTAGATCTGCAGCATGTGCGCCGCCGAAACAAAAAGGCGGGGGTGAACAACTCCCGAGCTTGGTTCGTGGATTCGAAAAGCTGGATCCAGGGCGCTGCTGCAGAGCAAGCAGAAGACAAACCTGCTTTCTTCGAAGACGGCAAGCTGGCGGAGGAGGCCAGGGAAGCCGCGGAGAAGTGTAGCGTTGTTGTGGATGAGTCGCAACCGCAATGCGCGTTGTCGGGTGAGCCGTTTGAGACGTTCTGGAACGCGGAGGAGGAGGAGTGGCATTACAAGGGTGCTGTTATACTTGGCATGGACGTGGGGAACGTTTCCAAAGGGTCCTACGTTTTGTTCACAGCTGTGCCGAAAGAAGGGGAGGGTGTTGAGGATGAGGACAATGAAAACGATGAGCCTCCTGAACTCGAAGAGAATAAATCCCCTGTCAAGCGCAAGCGCACGGCAGTCAAGTCGGAACCTGCGGAGGTGAAGCTCGAACAGGAAGACGCAGGGCCCGCGAAACGCAGAAGCGGTAGACGATAGTTAGGTAGTTAGTGTAAGTGTTCGGTAGGTTATATAGCACTATAGCCTATATACCCTACCGAAACCTTTAGGCGAATTATTTTCAGAATAGTTAAATCTGAAGAATCACCGAAAGATTATCATGCGCTGACGAGAACACTCCACATTTTGAAACGTACGAACGCACTACGAGAGACGACAGGACGACTGCAAAATGAAATGCACGCTATCACTTAGCATAGATATGTACATAAGAAAAAAACATATATTTGACCTCACTCAAACGTTTACGCCGCGACCGGCTCTTCCACCTTTTCCTCGACGGGCGCCGCCGGTTTCTTGGTCTTCGCCTGTTGCGCAGCTCGGTTCGTGGCGGAGGCGTTTCTCGCGGTGAACACGGTTTTTATCCTGTCGTAGATTGTGAGGGACCGAAGGGCTACGGAGACCTTTGAAGAGTCTGTGGAAGATGAACCGGCACCAGCAGAACTCACCCCAGCGTGCACGCCATTCAACTTCACAAAATCCCTTTTCGCCTTATCCCCCAGCCCCTCAAACGTAGCGCCCGATTGTCCCCCCCTGTCACTCATCAACTCATACGCCTCTTTGATCGCGTTGAACTTCTCAATACTCGCGTCCGGGTTGCGATCGGGGTGTTCCGTGGCGATGAGCTTGCGGTACACGCTTTTTATATCCTTGGGGTCGTCGTCGGGCGAGACGCCCAGCACTTTGGCGGCTTTGGCTTTTTCCACGGCGGCGCCCGCTTGCGCCTCGAGCCCATCCACGGCGTTCTCGAACGATCCCCAGTCCTCCACGCCGAACTCTAATTCGTTGATTGGGACGTTTCTCGCGTTACTTCCGGCCATAGCAGTGGCCATCGCAATAATGTCATTGCCTAATTGAGGCACAGCCGCACGAATAGCCGGGACGCCTTCGATTTGTTCGTTACTGATCTGCTGCGTCTCCGTCTCCGGAATCTCCATCCCATTCTCCTTGAAGAACTTCTTGGCTTCGTACTGCTGCTTGTCCGCGACGATGACTTCGCACACGGGGAGCCAGTCGCTTAGGATGGGCTCGGGGTCGCCATCGGTCGGTGCGTGCCGGACACTCAACACGTACTCCCGGAACTGGTCCCGGTCCAGCTCCCTGACCATCTTGTCGTAACTCTTGCCTTGCTTCGACACGACCTCCCGCATCGCAGCCGCCGCCTTTTTGCGAGCCGCATCCTTGGCTTGTTTGGACACCACAGGCGCTTTCTTGCCCTCCGCCTTCGCAGCTTTCTTCTCCTCCTTGGACTTCTTGCTGCGGCCCGCGCGGGTGACCAGAGAAGAGGCGTGAGAGGCGGGGTTCTGCAGGTTAAGGGGGAGGGAGGTATGGTGAGTGACGTGACAATCGGCAAAATTTCCTCGGAAGAAACGTGTGTGGTCGTGTAGGTCGTGTGCTTTCATGGGGTGAAGGACGCGCAGTTTCGGGAGATGGACAAAGTTCAACGTACCGCTCGCGTTGACTTGGCGAACCCCGAGACGGTGCCCCACTGGTGGGCGGCGGGTAAGGCGGACATGTCGGCGGACAAGTGCCGTGTGAATGACGTGATGTGCGTTTCTCGTGAGCCCCACACGCACTTTTTGCGATGAAGATAAACGTATGGGCATTTTAGATCATGCGTGGTCCGTTTCCCCTAACCAACCCATGTCGTTTGCTCAGTCCAACCAAAAGTGTCGCGAAAAAGTCGTTACAGGCAATTTCCGAAAGGATTGGAAGGTTGCCACGACACTCGCGGTGTAGCGCCCCCCGACCCTGACGACGCGTACGTCCCAGTGTAGACCGACACCCACCCGCGATGTCTTTCGGCCGCGCCAACTCCAAGCACATCATCCGCCCCACGTGGACGGACACCCCATTGTTTCCCCCCCCGAAGCAACACGGGGCGTACGCGTTTACCCATCCCGCGGACGGGGACCCGACCGCGGGGCGGGACCCCACAGATGCTTTCTACGAGGGCATCAAGTTAAGGGCGTGGCACGGGCAACAGAGCGTAAGTGGCGAAGATTTAGGCATAGGACGGCACCACCCCCCGATTCTGTGCGCGGTAACCTCGCCGCACATGTTCGGCACTGCGTTTCTGGTTAACGTGAATGATGCGTCGGATGCGAAATCGCACGGAGAACCGGTGCCGTGCCTGCTGATGCCTCATAGGGTAATCAGAGGTTTAGAACACGACTTTCAAATGATGGCTGAGGAGCTCGATATTGTTACTAGAGTAGTGCCACCCTCAACACACAGCGCTCCGGGGAAGGATGAGTTTTACATTGTAAGGTTGGAGATTGATCCGTGGAGGTACTTTTCATGTAGCCCGATGCCGACGCGTGGCATGACGCAACACGACGAAAACCACATGGACTACGTGTTGTTCGCGGTAAAAAACCTCCCGCCCGAGATCCCGAATGACTGGATCCGCAACTTGGAAGAAGCCGCGCAGTTCGGGTACCACCCCGCGCCTAACGCGCTGAACATTTTTGGGTGCGCGCCGCGGCCGTGGCTAGATCCATCGTTGATAAACGTCGGCAAAGCTGCTGTTGGAATCAATTGGCGCGCCGGAAAGGTGTCGAAGGAAGCCAGGGTGCTGCCGAGCCCGAGGGTGAGCGAAAATGAAAGGAATAGCACTGACATTACCTCTGGCAGGGTACCTGGCATTGGGTTCATCAGCACTTTTGAAGGGCTTCCCCCGGCGCCGTCGTGCGCCGGGGGGGCTGTGTTGGCGTGCATGCTTGATGAGACGGCGAGAAGTGCGGGAACTCGAAACTCGATGGCCGCCGATACCCGGTTCGCAGCTTCTGTTCGGCCATTCTCGCAACCGCCCCGGGGGTATGGTGACTGGGGCGTACTAGTGGGGATGCACCGCGGGGGGTCAACGGTTCCGGGGGAGAGCGATATATTACGAGTGACGGATATCGTGCGGGATTTGCGGCAGAGACGAGCGGCGAGTGGAAGAGTCGAGGAAACGGCCGTCGCGAGCGAAATAGCGAGCGCTGTTCCCGAGGAACCTAGTCACGATAACAATTTGAATGTTTCGCATTCCAAACACGTCTCGTGGGACAACGAGGTTGTTACCGAATCAGAGGCGCAAATGCGCAGAGCGTATCTCGGCCAGTGATGAAGCGGTCGACGTGTAATGTACCTGTATCATTTTTATATTTATTCAAGGCAGCTTCCCTTTTTGAAAACACATTACAAACAACGACGCGCGTTGTGGCCCGCACGTGCGATTCGTGCATCCTTGCTCTAATAACCATGCGGTGACCCATCACGCGATGCCGAACGGTTTGTTTCGCGCGGTGAGGGACGGGTTCGACGCGCTTCGTGTTAAGTCCTCGCCCCGCCCTCGGTACTGGATCGATGAACGTAAATGCGCGTCGTGCTTCGAGTGCTCAAAAGGGTTCGGCGTGTTAACGCGTAAACACCACTGCCGCGTGTGCGGCCGTGTGTTTTGCCACGCCTGTAGTAGTCACACGCTACCGCCAAGAGGCGACGCGAACGGCAAACTGGAACGCGCGTGTAACGTGTGTTATGGGTCACACGTCAACGCGTCGTCGCTGTCGTCCTCGAATCTGGGAAGCGCTTCGAAAACCAACTCGAGCAAAAAGTTGAAAGCGCAACACGGGACGCCCGGGACTGCGGTACCCAATCCCCGAGGGTCTGCGCGTGGGTATTCGCGCGCCGGTTTAAGCCCTGTTGGAAATGCGTCAGCCACACTGAACACCTCACGCGTGTCGAAACCGCGGGTAGAACACTCTGAAGGGATCGACCAAACGGAAACAGATGAATCTGAGTACGACTCTTTAGAATCTGAGTCAGATTCGGAGGTTGAGGATGAAAACACGTTGGGGGAAAGTAATACGCATGTAGAAGGCGTGATGGGCTTGTATACGAGTGATGGACGACAAAGAGCGGCCGGTCAACCAGGAGGGGACGGTATGGAAGAACAAAACACCAGCGCTTCGTCGTTGTTTACCTCCGCGTTCGCACGGAAACGCGGAAGTAAACGCGCCCTTCACGCCGCCGCCGTGGCGACGCTTGAAAACGAGTCGCTGTGGCAAATACCGGGTACTCGTGATGACGGTACTGGTAGGGACCTGAAAAGTGTAAATGCGGAGTTAGGAAAAAACACTGATACACACGGTGGTACCCTTCGAACCATCCTGACAAACGTCGCGTCTAACGCGCTTTCGAATTCTTTAGAAAACGAAAAAGGGGAAGGTGACGACAATGATTTCGTCGCCACGTGGACCCCGCTGGTTACGGTGTTAGGAGAACACTGCGGACGGGCGATACATCCGGCTAAGGCGGCGGCATCGTACGTGAAAAATTTGAAAAATAACTCAAACGATGGAATGGACGGCGCCGACGCGGATGTTGACGAATACGACTCCTACGAAATGAATCCCGATTCTTTCCTCGCCGTCAACTTGGTATCCTCCGGCGATCCAACGCAGTCAAGCTTTTCAAAAAACGCGTGGAGCTTCAGTAAAAACGTGTGCGACCGACGGATGGCGAGCAGCGTAGGGAAGGTTGACGTGGTCGCGGTGCGTGAGATGTTAAAAGGTAACGTTCCTATTCATGACCCTGGGTCTGACGAAAAAAGTAAAACAGTCGTCAAGGTTTCCCTTCTCGGCGGCGCCTTGGAATACGCGCGGGAGAGTTCCACCGAACACGCCCCCCGGTTATCCTCCCTCGACACATTGTTCGACCAGGAGCACGAACACTTAAGAGCCGCTTCTGCAAAAGTCCTGACCAACAGCTCACTGACGAAACCGGACGTAACGCTGGTTGAGAAATCCGCCGCGTCGTTCGCGCGCGATTTATTTTATGAAAAGAAAACCTCGCTCGCTATTGGATGCGGGAAAGAAACCCTGGGGCATTTAGGGTTCATGTTTGGAAAATCGAATGAGGGTAGGGAAGGGTCACCACGAAATACTCAAATCACAGATGGCCGCGTAGTGTGCGGAGAGTGCGACGGGTGGAGGGTGGAGACGTTCGCGGAGACAATATTTGATGACGAGACTGGAACACATGCGACTGGATTATCCGAAAATAAAACTGTATCAAAGAAAAAGAAATCTGTCATGACCTTTTACGGCTTGCCCGTTGACGGTTCAGGTTCTGTGGTGACGTTACGCGGCGGTTCCAATTCCGAGTTACGATCCGTGGAACGCGCGTTACGAGCCTTTACGAATTGCTCGCATCACCTTGACCGAGTCGCGGCGTGGCTCGTTACCGCCGCGGTTGGAGCGATTAACGAGACGAATACGAACGTACCTCAAAGCGCGCTGTCTCCTTTCCTGGCCATGGCGAGTAGTTTATGTGTTGATTCCAAAACAGTGCACATCACCTCGCGTTCGTTTTGCCCGTGGCGACCGAGCGCGCACGGATGTGACCCGGCGTTTGGACAGTTCGGAAATAACGCGTCTTATGCGCAATTAGTCACGGCGTACGGCGAGGAGGACGTACCGTTGGGAAAAGCTTTACACCAAGCCACCGCGTGTGAGAAGAATGCCACGGAGTGTTCTGTTGGTCGGTGCGGCGAGCACCCAAACAAACACGTCCGGGTTTTCTACCTGAAAGGAGGAAGGGTAACTTTGAGGGTGAAAATATGTGATTCAAAGGTACAAGGTTCAAAGGAAACGCATCGCTGGATGCACTGGAGCCGGTGTCGCCGATGTTCTGAGACGAAAAACGCGTCGACGAATAATACGCTCGGGGTTTTGCAAACGCCTGCGGAGACTAACAGCGCTGTTGTGGTTCCAGAAAACGTGTTGGAAATGAGCTTTGTACGTTTCCTTGAGCTTGGGGTGTCAATTGGTGTGTCACGTGAAACGTATCATAAATCAACTCAAGAAACTGGAGTTACTTCATGCGGGCACGCTTTGTTTGAAGAAAGGGTGCATTACTTTTCGTCGACGCGAGGTAGGGTATGTTTCACCTTCGACAAATTTGAACCGCTTCAGTTGGCGATTCCACCGGGTCGAGTGGATTTGTCGGATAATGTGTCGGATAATAGTAACAGTCACACACGTGATGGTGCTCATGAACGTAACGCTCGTAATGCCCAGTACGACCCCCGAGTAACCTCCGTATCCGCCGCGCTTGGCAGTGACGCATACACGCGCGAGACGCTTGCCACGTCTCGAGTCACGCCGCACGTCACGTTGGACGGCATCACCACGTACTTCGCCTCGCAGTTTCAGAGGGTGAGGGAACTATGCTTGAACAGGGGAGAAAGTACAAAAGGCACAGAAGATACAGAAGCCCTTTTCCAAAACTCGTTAACGCAATGTACACCCTGGGACACATCCGGCGGGAAGAGCAAATCGTTCTTCGCCAAGAGTGAAAACGACTTGTTCGTCGTGAAGCAGGTTTCGAAGGTTGAACTCAACGCGCTTACGTCTACGTTCGCAGAGGCGTACTTTGACTACGTCGAGGGTTTGTGTGACGAGCAGTGCGTTTTGGGTGTAAAGCCGAATATTCAGGGTGTAAACCCTAAAGGTACGCTTCTCGCGAAACTGCTCGGCGCGTTTACGGTTGCGAGCGACGACGATACTTCCGACTTGGATTTCGTGATCATCGAAAACGTTTTTCATGGCCGAAACGTTTCTGATTCGAGTTGGCAAACCTACGACTTGAAGGGCTCATCACGGGGACGGTACGTCGAGGAGGATTTAAAACAAGACGGCACGAACGTACTGCTGGATGGCAACTTGTTGGAACGCGGGGTGGTGGATCCGCTGGTGGTGCGTAGTGAGGATTTGAGTCAGTTGGACTTTACCCTGAAAAGAGACACGCAATTTTTATCCCATCTCAATGTGATGGACTATTCGTTGCTAGTAGGGGTAGACGCAACTAAAAACGAACTAGTGGTTGGGATTATTGACTACTTACGAACGTATACTTGGGACAAGGCGTTGGAAAGCGGCGTGAAAAGCACAGTTCCCACGCTCACTGCGTTGACATCGGGCGAGGAAGAGGGAATGGGCACCCCCACGGTGCTATCGCCCGAGCGGTACGCAAAGCGGTTTCGGAAGAGTATCACGAGACGTTATTTTGTCGATGCGCCAGGGTAAATAGACGTACACGTATTATAATTAGGAATACATAATAGATTTCATAGACTACTCCTTCATTTATTTCTCCTTTTAAAATCCTCCACGAACCGCGACGAGTCGATTGAAGCCGAGTCGGCGTCGAAGGAGGGGGCGATGGGGCGCGCTACGCGAGGCTGTTGCGATCGCACCGGTCGTTCCACCAGTTGTCGTTCTCCACGCGAATCTCTTTCAATTGTTTCGCCACTCTCACCACCTACACGCCTTTGAAAACTGCCATCCTCGCCGCGAGTGAACCCACGTTGATCTTGCCGGGCGTTGTTGTATGCATATCCCCTTCCTCGTCCACGCCCCCTGCTCCCGTCATACCCCCCCCCTCGTCCTCGTCCCCGGAACCCCCCGCTTCCTGAACTCCGCCCAACCCCGTTCCCCCGGTCGTTCCCGTAGTTAGGCGAGTAGTATCCCTTCACCCCACTATCCATCCTTCGCCGCGCATCCTCATAAGTTTCCAAAAGAGGTGCGATTAAAGGGCCGTCGAAAAGGGCGTCTCTATTGCCTTTCGCGTCATCAGTTTTATCGAAACTCTCGCGTCGCTGTACGTTGAAGGCGAAGAAATCGGACGCGGCGACGACGCGCTTATCCCCCTTCGCCTCTGCCGCCTCGCGAACCAACCCTTCCACCAACGTAAACTCTTCGTGCTCCGCTTGCCTCATGTCAATTGGCGCGTCCTCGGGGAGTGCCATGTCATCCTCCACCTCGTCGTCGTGCTGCTGCTTGTTTCTGTATCCATTGTTAGTGTCAGACGAATTATTTTCGCTCCCGTCCGTTCCGCCCTGTCGGGTGTTCGCCGTGCCATAACGATTACTAAAGTGCGTCAGAAGCAGGTTCCTCGCTTTGATCATCCGCGCAAACTCACCGGCCATTTGCGACGTTGAGTGGCCCTTGTACACGGCTTCGTCGTGCTTGTACCGCGCAAACGTGGATTCGTGGATCAATACGTCCGCGCCTTTCGCTAAGCGGGCGATGCCGATGGAGTCGCAGGTGTCGCCTAACAAACACAAACGTCGTCCCGGGCGATCGCACCCCAAGACTTGTTCCGGTTTAATCACAGTGCCGTCCGGCGCGGTGACGTCGAATCCAGCCTTCAACCTACTGTACTCCTTCCCTGGCGGTAAACCTAGCGCAACGCACTTCTCAACTTCAATCCGGCCCGCTTGGTCGGGTTCATCAACGACGTACCCGAAACACGGCACGGGGTGTCTCAACGGCGCGGCGCGTACCACCAACCCCCCCGCGGCCCCCCCGCGCGTCCCCCCAACGTTGCCTCGCTTCTCACGGTGCACTGTCCAGAACGGCAGCTCTAGTTCCCCGCTCCACGCTTTACTCCAGGATTCCCGGTCCTTGAACGTAGGCGCCGTCGCTGCGCCGTTGTCGGGCCACCGCTCGCCTAGAAACATCTTGCACCGGCCATCCGCGGCGAAGTGCATTTGCTTTTGAACCGCGGCTTGATCGTTTTTGCCGTCGTTGCTTCCAAAGCCGGGCACACCGTTGCCAGGCGCGGTGAGCTCCGTGACGACTAACGGAAGACCTAACACGGTTCTGGAACAGATTATACTGGCCTTGACAAACTCGCAGATCCCAGGCGGGCCGGTGATGTATAGAGGGTCGGGGTCTTTGTTGTGTACCCTGCGTTTCTCGGCGCTGCTTCCACTTAACGCGCAAATTAAACCCGGCAGCCCGAAAATGTGATCGCCGTGCATGTGCGTGATGAATATTCGAGTTATTTTTGAGTATCTCAAGTTGCTCCGCATCAATTGATGTTGCGTCGCCTCGCCGCAGTCGAACAACCAGATCTCATCGGTGAGACGTAGGGCGTAGCTCGAGACGTTCCGCGTGAAGGATGGGCTCCCGGAACTGGTGCCCAAGAATGTCAGCTCCATTCCGCTAAAGTTGCTCACCGAGTCGTCGTCGATCTCGCCGCCCAGCGAAACTTGCTCCGCGGGGCGGGAGTTGAACATCGTCCTTTGGTAGTTTTGTTTGCTTGGCTTTGCGGAGGTGTCTCGGGTATCTTCCTCAGAAAGTGGAGGTTCGGTTAGGTACGTCGAATCCTCTGAGGCGGGTGCGGGTTTAACCACATCATTATTTTCAGATGCTGCATCATCGTTTTCATCGTCAGCTCCAGCATTCACGCCATCCCCAGCACCTCCTGGTTGGTCACGTAAGTGGCTCACCAGACGTTCAACCAGCTCGGCTTTCAAACCGTGCGTTGGAAGGCCGCGAGTTTCCAGCTCTGTTTTGAGCTCAGCTACTTTCATCTTGGGCACGTTCGAGGAAACGAGCGCCCCGCCGCCTTGGGTCGCGGACGCGTTGGTCACCACGTTTCGGTGTCCGCGGAGAGGGAACACCGTGTCGTGCGCTCGTCCACAACTCCACCGGGCCGTTCCACTTGTCTGGCACGAAGTGCTTCGTCCCTGGGATGTCCCCGGGACGGTCGCGTTCGCCGTGCCACTCGGCGGCGGTGCCCTAACGCGCGACGATTGCGAGACGGCACGATTACGCACCGTACGGGTAACGCCTGCGCGCATAAACGCGGAAGAGGTCAACCCATGTGCTTGCGCTCCCGTCACCATCGCACAAGCTCTTAATAGTCACCAAGCGTGTCTCCGTCGTATGCGCTGCCCACCTCGGAGTGCGGCGGACGAGGGCCGTGTCGAGATGAAAAGCGAAATGTCTATGAGGGGCAAATAAAACTCGGAAGGGGGACGTTTACACAGTTTTCGTCACAATCGTCCGCGCACCGACGCGTCGACAGCTACGAACCACGTCTGAGGTTCGCCGTGGTTGTATAGTACACATCGTCAGTGTACTGCCCGTGACATTGGCATAGGCGTTTTCTACGCTCCGTTGACGCGCGTGTAGGGGTATTCAGTCACGCGCCATGGCAATCTCCCACAATCCCGACGCCTCTCAAATGAGACGCGCGGGCAAACCCACCGTGACATCTGAGAAAGGCGCCTTAGGCACCATGGCCAGGTTAGCGGACCAAGAAGCGAGGCATAAGAGTGTGTTGCGGCCTACCGGCACCGCATCTTACGACCCGAAAACGCGCGAGATGCGACGGCTAAGCATGGTGGTTGACCAATTAACCAAAGAACAGCTACAAATGACGAAGGCGGAAAACGCGGCGGCGGATGTGTTTTCCAGCGTGTCGCAGAGAGTAACGGTTTTAGAAACGGCTTTTGGGGAGTTAGTGGATGCGGTGAGTCAGGAGCTGGACCAAGCACGGGGTGAACGTAAGAAGTGGAATCAAAACGCTGAAGCGCTCGAGGCGAGAATCAGCAAATGCGAGGAAAAAACTTTGCTTTGCGAGAAAACAGTCGGGCAATTGGAAAATACGTTTGACGACCATGCGGCGGCGCGGAAGGAAGCCAGAGGTGCTGCGTTAGCAGTCGTGGAAGCGCGCAATGCACTTCACAAAGCCGAACACCACGCTGCTGAAGTGACAGAACGGCTTGCGAAATTGCAAAACGTCGCGCACGACGCGGACAACGCGCTGCAGGTGCAGATTGACGAAATTCGAGACGCGGTGGTGAGCATGGAGAATAGCAATGGTCATCATGGCGCGTCTCATGACCATATGACCCCTGGCGGCACTACCATCACGACTCGCGACATTCTATTAGCCGGCGCTGCGTCCGAGGCCGATGTCGTGGCGTTGCGGGATTGGACGAAGCTGGTCACGGAAGTGCATGAAACAAGGTTGGCGCGAGTGGAGGAGTTGATTGGTGATGGTGGGAAGAAAAAAAGTAAAAGTGGAAAATCCCAAGTGACGGAACCGACGCCAACGTCGCGACGAAAAAAATCCGACCAAAGCTCCGAGGGAAGTGCGTAGTGTTGTCTATTGTATCTATATCTATCTCTAAAGTTTCGCTCTCCTAGGTTCATCGGTTCCGGGTAAGAATTTCGTGTGCGAGCCCTTCGCGACTACTTTGCCTTGTTCATTTGTTATGGTGACATCCATGAATGCTAAGTTCGCCCCGAGCTTTGTGAGTGTCGCGTCCACCTCCACTGTTTCACCAGCTGGCCCGGGGGACATGTACGACACTGAAATATCAACAGACACACCTGGGTGGTTACTTTTTGTCACCAACGCCGCGGTTGATATCACATCAACAAGCGTAGCTATACACCCACCATGCAACGTCCCGTACCGGTTCTGCTTGTCGCCTCGAACCGGGAACGTACAGCGACACCGCCCGTTTGTGAACCGGACGTTTGTGATTCCCTCGAGCGCGGTCCTGTCGAAGGACTCGTTGGAGAGTAAAACGTCGAGGAACTTTTTCGCGTTCGCAGGGGTGCCGCCCGCGAAACGAGACGGCGACGCCATCCCGAAGTGAGAAACGAACAACGGGTGTGCACTTTATTAAGAGCAAAACACGAAAGCACATTGATGTTGGATACGTATGACTGGATATACATATGACACCAGGAAGCAAGTACACACACTAGAAAGAGACGAAGTAAGCGCCGATGAATACTCATGAGAAAACGCTCCGAAACGATTGTTACAACAGCCCCGAAACTAAGTTCCTCCCGTTTGCGACGATGCGCGAGAATCATTTATAAAATATCTCGAGAGATGTTTCCCATTTCCACGCATCGTCACCGCCAACACACACACACCCACTGACATTTGAAAAACTAAAGTTTATTTCTTCTCATCCTTCTTCTTGTCGTTGGCGCGCATGCGCTTAGGGGGCTCGCGGATGCGGCGAGCCTCGACGGAGCGCACACGGACAACCTTGCTGTGAATGGCCGCGGAGATGCAGTAGTACACCTTGCGGTACAGCTTGGGCAGGACGTACGAGTCGAAGACGCAGGATTCCTGTAAATCCCGAATCGCCGCGGACTCAACGATGTTCCTCACCATGAACCGCTTCACCGCCTTGTCCTTGGGGACCATCGAGCCGTTCGCTTCGCAGAAAACGCGCTTCACCTGTGGGATTTAGAAAGATGAGATGAAAGAAAAGAGGGTCAGTTGTTGTGTCTTTCACAGTGTCATGATAGTGACGAGCTTCAGTGATTATATGCTTCGAGCAGCACATCGCCAGTGTCCTGTCCGTGATAAACCTCGAAACAGTCCCGCGGCCACGCATGTGAAGCCGCTTGTGGCGCGTGAGGTGAAAGCGCGTGATGATGCTACTATCATCACGCCCCTTCAACCCTAAACATCACCAACGCTCCTTCGGAAGCGCACGTGCGCCGTTCGTTCGACGGTGCTCAGCGGACGAGTGACGGCAAGGGAGTTTATCCGCAATACACCACACATATCGAAGCCCTGAAATCGACCAAACGCGCACTCGACGACCGTCATCCGGCGCACGATCGTCGCCCGTCCAAAAGGCGGTTTCCAAAAACCCTAGCGCGGTTGCGATTGAAAAGCGTGTCTCATGTACGACGGAAAGCCGGGGTAGCAAAGCACTTACGTGACCACGCGCGCCGGCGGGCTTGTTTCTTCCATTCGCGCGTCTCTTCTTAGGCATGGTGTTTGTTGTTGTCCTGTGAGGGAAAGTTTGGAGGTGGGGAGGGACGACGAGGTCAGTCTCTACCGCGAAAAGATTGCACGATGAGGCTGCCACAAAACGTAAACACACGACCTGGCCGGAAACCACGCGCGGTGGGACACGCGAGCGATTGGAACCGGCCAGGGCACTGGGGAATGGACTATCGGTGAGGCCGTACAGGTGAAATCGCAGTTGTCACGTACCTGCTGCGTTACGCGACGAGCAAAGAGACCAAAAGCAAACGGGGTCGGTGACTGAAGTAGATGGATGGAAAACGCGACGAGCGCAGCGATATTTATGCGGGTGGCGGAACTAGTCCACAGACCGTCAACATACCGTCAAAATGGGGGACAAACCAGATCACGCAATGTCTGCTTTGTTCGGGAAGACATTTCCTTTCGGTTTTCCTCAAGCTTTTCTCAAAAGAGTTCATCAGACACTTACGCATCTTCCGATGTCCCCCCCTCCCGACCCCACCACCAAACGAGAGCTTTTCGGCGGCGCTATAACGTGTGAGTTCCCCACTCGTCTCGTGGACGTCTCAGACTTCCGCCCCGTGCCTGATAACCAAGAGGTGTGGACTGATGCGGACCGGGATGAGAGTGTTATCGTGGAGCTTTTGGACCGGGTGGAGGTTGGGCCGAGCGATGACGTTGGCGCGGCAAAGTGGTTCTTCGACGATTTAGCGGAAGTCAACGACGCGTCTGTTAGCTCAGGGTTAAGCACAATAGAGGAGGTGCGGATTCTCACGAAAACCGAGGTACCGAACCTGAACGGGAGCTTCGAACACGCCTCATTAGCAGTGGGCACTTCTTCGATTGCGAAGGGACGAGTTGGAACCGACAAACGCAATCAAGTGCGCGTCGCGATCGTCAACGTGCGCCTGTCTCAGGTTGGGACTGACTTGCTGATCACAATAAACAGAGCGACAACAATCGCGGAAGGGAGCAGCGCGGACACACCGGAAGCAGGTGATAAAGAAATAAGCGCCGCCAACGCACTGACGCAAATCACGAATTCGCTGAAAATAGAAAACTGGAGCTTGTTTGGATAGTCTGAATTCAAAGACGGATCGTGACTGACACGCATAGAGAGGTTATTACTAGCATAGAGATAGACTGATAGATGAATATAATCACAGAGATATATAGATATAATTCACACCACACCACAATACCCTCTTACAACTCCCGGTCATCCGCCAAGTCGTCGTCAACGTCGCTCTCATCCGGGTCGCTCTGCGCTTCTTCCTGTTCATTCTTTTCGTCTGCGGTTAGGATTTTGGAAATACAAGTCAGTGTTTTGTACGGGCAATTGAGAGACAGTGCAGCATATGGGGATGATGAGGAATCCCTCACGTGCTGTGTTGAAACGCGAACCAAGTGGTACACGACGTACGCGGTACAAGGCGAGTAGGATTTTACGGGATAAAAAACGTACCTTCGGTTAACGTTTCGTTTGTGACGTGGGTTTTGTAAATCGTCGCGAAGTTGGAACCGATCACGGTGATGGGCAGCGCGATGACGACGATTCCGAAAATCATCACGATTCCCCCAATGAACTGGCCGAACCCTGAGGTCGGCACTACGTCGCCGTACCCAACCGTGGTCATCGTCACTAAGCACCACCAGAACGAAGTCGGGATGGAGTCGAACGGCGACTGCTCGTAAGTCTTTACGCAGCCCGAATCGCCCTTGTCGTACTGGAATGGACAGGTAAACACAGCCTCGCTTGGGTAGCTTATGGACGGGTACGCCACGCCGTACGTCGTGGGATCCACCCAGACGCACGGCTCGTCAATCCCGCTGGCTAACGTGTACGTCAGCGGGTCCTTCACACGGGGGCCCTCGCCGCGCGGAACGGTGACAGGGCAGTACCAAACTCTTAAGCGCATCCACATCCCGAGCGTGGCGTTCCACTCGCCTCGTTCTGCGTAGTACACCAAGCTACTTAAAATGATCGTCGCGATGCTCGTAAAGAACACCAGCATGTACAGCGGCTTGGCTGACCGGGCCATGGTGTCCACGAAGATCGTCAGCGAGCCTCTGCTGACTTTAAAGAGCCGGAACACTCGTACCAAGCGCACTACACGGAAGACGCTCAATCCTGGAATGTCCACGTTCGCGAGCGCCAACTCCAGGTAAAACGGAGCAATGGCGACCACATCAACCACGTTCATGCGGTCGTAGAAGTATTTGTTCAAATCAGGGGTCGTCGTGATTCTCGCAATGAATTCAGCCGTGAACAACGAAATACACACCGCTTCCATTATGAAGAACTTGTCGTCGAATTTCGTCTCGTGCGTGTAGTACTGGGGAAGGGTTTCGATGCAAAACGTAAACGTCGAGAAGACGATCACGAGGAGCATGAAGAACGTGAACACGGTCGCGGCGGGTGAGGACCCGGGGTCATCAAGGAACTGCCACGTCCGCTGCTTCAACGTGAACGCCCGTCGGCGGTAGTCCAGCACCCGTTTAGCCCACTGCAACGCCTTCTTCTGCTCATCCTCCGTGAACCCTGTGTCTTTTTCTGATAACCCCGAATCAAGGCTCAAAACATTTTTGGCCTTCGCGGGTCTCTTTCGTTTCTCATTGCCTCCATCGTCGTCGGACGAAACATTCTCTTCTTCTGAGACGTCGGATTCCGAAAACTCGGACGGGGCTTTCTTTCGGCTCCCCACCGCCGGTTTCGCATCCACGGCGAAGTACTCCTCGGGGCCCACGGCGAGTTCCGCCTGGACGGCCCTGGCATCCGCCGCCGCGGCTTCCGCCTCCGCTTCAAGCACGCAATCCCTCACCTCCACCACCGACCCTTCCTTGACTAAATGCAACGCAAACCCTTCATACGCCACGCCGTAGTCGCTGTCCCGTAACATGAAGCTTCGCTGTGTCACCTCTAAAGATGCGGGGACTGGCCGGGACTCGTCAAGGTAAAAGGCTGTTGGTGTTGGGATGGAGGGGAAGATAAATTGATGATTTAAAGGGAGCAAGTGGGAGGTTGAATTCGCGAAATCAGGGTGACGGGGATGGGGGTGGTTAGCGTTGGCGTTCCTGGAAGGTTGCAATACACGCGCGCGTGTCGACGGTTTGCACCCAGAACCCTGCCACACCGAACATGCCCTTCCGCGGACCGATCAAGTGCGCAACCAAGGTCGGGGACCCACGTGATGTTGGGTCACACGCGCATTCGAACCACCAACTCTTGGGTTTTCGAGTGACCGATAACTGCCGGGCACATGTGCCAATCGTCGTTGCGACAAGTGTCTAAAGCTACATTAACCCAAACACGTACCGTTCTTGTGTGCGTTCGCGAGGTCACTCCACGTCCCTCCCGGCCCGACCCACATCACGCGCTTCATCCGGTTCCCGCTCGCGAGGAAGATTGGCGTACTCATCGCTCAAAATCCACGCGCGAACCACCCAAATCTGTGTCGAATCTGCCCTACCCCGTTCCACCGGGCCGTCCCACGCGGTTATCTCACTGCCAGTCCCGACCGGTACGCCGCACACACCGTACGCCACGACCACGGGCGGAACCTCTCACCACCTCGCCGCGCCGTTCCGTGCGCGCGCGAGTGCTCGGAGGTAGCAGCGCTCAAATTTCTTCGCCTGAGTGTGTCAAGTCATTTCGCTCAACGAACAAAATAAGTGCCGAATCTCGGTTGTCCCCTCGTTAACCTAGGGATTGACGGTCTACATGTGTTGACTAGTTCCGCTTTCCCTCCCGATAAACGGGAAAATCCGACTGTATGTATCTATTTGCCTTCATCGTCCAAGTCAGACGTCTTGTCTCGCTGCTCCTAGACTCAATCGCAAAAGTCTCGTCCCGGCACCCTACCCTCACTCCTCGGCACGCACCAGTTTGGCACGATGCAGTCCCTCGCGTGCTCCACCACCGCATCTGCGTGTGTCACGCCCATGCCTTTCGCGCGACGCACGGCATCTAAACACACTCGCAGCACCTCGAACCGCCCTTCCCTTAAATGCAACGCCGAGAACCCATTCGTGGAGGGCTGGTTGGATCTGAGCGCCACGGTGACGGGCGGCGGTAACGATTTGGGCATATCCGAGCTAGCGGAGAACCTAGGGTCTGACGTGTACATGGACATCAACGGGTGGCACTTGTTTCTGAAGGATGCCAAGTACCACGTTCCGCTGGCACGTATCGTTTCCAACCGCATCGCGGCGGATGGCAATAGGTTCGACGAAGGCGCTGTTTTGCAAATCTTAAAAGATTGCCCGGTTAAGATCGGCGGGGGGAAAAACACGGTGAAGCTGTTTGACCTGATGCCCAACATCTGCGTCCAGGACTTCACAAAGATCGTGGAGGACTACGTGGAGGACTTGTGAGGGGGAAGGGGAGAGGGATGAGTGGGTAATAATGCCCGCAAGCGTGCGGAGATGATATAATTTTTTGATGACAAGTCACCACATTTTTTTTTTCCTCTCGCTCAAGATGTACACTCACCATTTCGTTTCGCACCAACATGGGTCGTCCGGTGGAGCAGGTCAAGGCGACCGCGGAGGAACGTGAAGTACGTGCTTTGCTTGCGTCGGAGTATCTACATGAAATCCCCTCATTTCACCTTCCCTCGCGCTGTGTGTGAAGTACCGACTGACACCACCTTTTCTTCTTCCGTGCTTTTCCACGCCGACTCTCACCTCATAGGGCCTTCGAGCATGCATCCTGTCCGTTCTAAGGAAACGTGGATGCGAGAAATCAATGTGACCGAGCGAAGCACCGCGTGCGATATGCAAAAGAACGCGGTGGAGAGGGTTGATGGATGCCACGAGGACAGAAGCACGGCAACTGGCGGAGGAAGGCTTGATTGAAATTTGCCAAAAAGGCAAAGCGGTGGATCCGCGCACGTTCAGGGGTATTGTACGACTCAAGCTTTTAGGGTCTAAGATGCAAGAGGGTACGCAGGTTGCTTTATCGAAAGTCAAGGAGGAACTGAATGGTGCTTCCGTAGCGGACAATCTATCACAAGAAAGAAAAGTCAAGGCGACGTCGAAACGTTCAACAGACGGCGATGAAAAAATTGCCAAAAACACCAAAAAGTGAATCCAAAAAACATGACCTCACGCGTACCCGCATCTAATTTGACGAGAGTCTCGGTAAAGTGTTTCGAGCTTTGTTCGAAACGCGCGAGGCTCTTTGACCGGGTGTGGGTACGTGTGCGGTTGGGATTTTATTAGGAAAGCGAGCTGTAGGGAGGATTGTAGCCGTAGCGAGAGGTGTGAAAAATAGAAAATGCTTCTCTGGCAAATAAATCATCGCGGTCCTTCCTGAGCCGCTCTTTTGACGCGTTTTCTCTCGAACGTGGGGTAGGTGCCGTCCACCGTGCGTTCATTGCGACGGGCGTGACGCTCGGACGAGTGGAGGCGAGTAGTCGATCCCTCGTGGCGTGTCCCGGTCGAACCCTCTCGGCCGCTTAGGTACGCGTTTGGAACGGAGGGTTCCAGCGACGGAGAAGCACCCGAAATCTCACGCGCCGTGTGCCTTCTTATTCTTCACATTGGTGCGACCCCACGGAGGTTGAGTGAGGCGTTTGGGGATGTCGGGTGCGTGCGCGGCCTCTGCGCTCGGTGGCATCGGCGCTGCTTCGCGTGCACGCCCGGGAACTGCGGCGCGGCGTGTGCGACCCGTCGTGGCGCTGCGTTCGCCCACGCGGGGCCTTGCTAGGCGAGGCTCGCCCACCAGAGTGCGCCCGTCTTTGGTTCCCAACGCATCCCTCGGGGCTAACGACGCGGGGGAGGACAAACCGACAAAAGGGTTCGCCAGGTTCGCGGCATCCAGAGGCACGCACGTAGTGCGGCGATGCGCACCCTCTGCGGACTCAGGGACGACCGGGGAACCGAACGATACGGGCGAAGAAGCATCGAGGGATGGGGACGATGGCAAGTCCAACGAAGCGAAATCAAACGAAGCGCCTAAGGATGGCGACGACGTCGGGGCCAAGGATACGGAGGAGACGCGTGATGCGTCATCCGATGAAGCGTCACCTTCAGTCGATGAACCATCTGAGGAATCCGAACCGACAGCAGAACAAGAACCTCCCGAAGAACCGCCGGAAGAACCCATCCCCGAGATCAAATACAAGCCCCCCGGCGTTTCGAAACGAAAACGCGCCACGCAAGCCGTGCCCGTTGTGTTGAACCCGGTGCCGCCCAGTGAGCGCGTGCCTTCGGCTGTTTCGAAAGCAGGCGATGCGAGTGACAAAGACGTAGTAGGCGACGGAGGTGCAGCTAACAAGGCTTCTGACAAGACCTCTGAAGGTACCTCCGCTGTTGAAGACTCGTCAGAAACCAAACAGGACATCGAGGCTGATATCGTGGCGGATATGGTGGAGTCCGCTGAGACCGCGGCATTACAAGCGCTGACGCCCAACTTACAAGAACCCAGCGCGGCGACGAGAGAGGCGTTTAAAACAGCGAAAAATGCGTTCAAGGCGGCTAGTTTGGCGCTGGATGCCGAGGCTAAGTCAGAGGCAGAGAAGGAAAAGGTTTCTTCCGAAGATGACTCAGCGATGACTCGAGACGCTGCGTCTCAAGAGACCCCCGAGAAAGACGTCAAGCTGTTGCAGTTTATCCCCGTGGATGCGGACGTGAAGCTGGGGGATGACGGCGTGCCGTACATCGAAAAAGAGGCGAGCATGGATGAGCTTGAGCCGCCGTTGCGGTGGCCATCGGAAAAAGAAGGGCCCGAAGGGAAACCGACTGACGACGAGAGCGCCAAGGATTCAGCAGAGGATTCCTCAGAGGATTCCTCAGCGGACAAAGACGTATCCGACGACGCACTTCTCACCGCTATTTCCGCAGTAGTGCTCGCGGAAAAGGAAGCGGAGAAGAAGCTTGGCAAGCTTTCGTTGAGTCCCCCGCCGCTTCCAAAGGAGGACTTGCCCGCGATTTACGCCGCGGCGGAGGGCCAGGGGTTCGCTACTTACCCTATGGCCAACGAGTCTGGAGTTAAAGTTTCAAAAGGCATGGCGAGAGGGATACGCAAGCCGAAAGTGGACCCGGAAAAACAGGGGATTCCCCCGTCCGAACGCGTCCCCGCGCCGAAACCGGACCCTGACGAGGTTGTTGAAGAAAGCGATGAGACGTCCGAAGGTCCTGTTAAAAAAGAAAAAGACAGAGGCGACAAGAAAAAGGATTGTGACAAATCCACGGAACAGGATTCTGGTGATACGGACTCGGACGACTCATCGGATTCCGAAAAGACCGAGGTTGAGATCAAAGAAGAGGAGCTATTGGCGAAGACCAAGGCAAAAGCCGCGGAGATGGCGAGCTGGACCACTGGGGTCGATAGCACAACTCCTTCGAAAGCAAAGGAGGAAAAGAAAGAACCCGTAGAGGCGAAGACGGGTGGAGGTGATGGAGATGATGGAGGCAGTGGAGGTTCTGGAGGAGGCGGTGGCGGTGGCGGTGGAGGCGGAGGTGACGGCAACGACGATGAAGTAGATGACGACGAAGTGAACCCCGATGACCTCCCTGTGCCGCTGAGTGACATCGCGAAGGCGGCGTGGGCTGAATTACTAAACCAACTCACGAACGTTCTGAAACGAGTGGTGAAGCTGTGGGTGACGCGTGATCCGACGTTGACTGGCAAATTATTTGTTTTTACTGCGATGGGCATCGTGTTCCTCGCAGGGGCTACTTTCCTGGGCCCCCGGAACCCGTTGGAGTTTGGAAGGGACTCGTTATTCTCAACTGTTATGGGCGTGACCCCCCAGTGGGTGTTGAACCGGGAACAAGGCCCTGTTCAGGCTACTTTTTTGAGTTCAGCTGCTGCTTGTGTGGCTGCTATTGCTAAAATCCGTTTGGGCAACAACATGATCCCGCTGTCGCCGTTCATGCACGGCGTGTTGGGGTTACCGGTGGGTTTCATGCTCGTCTTTCGGTGGAACAACGCGTACGAGCGGTGGTGGTCTGGGCGGACTGAGTTAGGTTTATTGTTAATGCACGCCAAGAATTTGGGCGGCCAGTTTTGCACTTGGGTTGCGCCTGACGACCAGCAGTTGGCGACCAGAGCGTTGGCGTTGATTTGCGCCTTGAAAGAGTGCGTCGCTGATCGGTTGAACGGCACAGTGCTGAAAGACGGCACGGTCATGTTGAACGCCACGTCCCTATCAACCCCTTTACACCCCCTGGATTTAGAAGGCCTGTTCGCGGCTGAAAATAAAGTCCTCTTCTGCATCGAGAATTTGCGGCAATGCATCTACAACGCGTCAAAACAGGGCTGTTTACCCCCCCCCGTTTTGGGCGGCATGATCAACGAGGACTTGTTCGGCATAATGGAGGCGTATGGGGAGTGCGAGAAGGTGGTGAACCAGCCCCCACCGGGGTGCATCATCACGCACTTGAAGTCCACGCTGATGGTGTACGTCTGTACGCTGCCGTTTATTTTGGTGCACGAGGTTGGCGTGCTCGCGGTGGTGCCAACCACGGCGTTACTATCGTTAGCCCTGTTCGGCACGGAAGCAGCGGCGGAGCAGATCGAACAGCCGTTCGGCAACCGACCCTATCACTTGCCTGTCAGAGGGCTGATTATCAATAACACGCGTGACTTGGGACAGACTTCGCGGCCTGTTTTAGGCTTCGCGGGGTACGTAAACTCTCCGCGTGATTTTTCGCAGTCGCAAACCACTTCCGATTCAGAAAAGTCCGGTTTGTACAGTGACACTGCCATCCCACTAGATGCGACAGGCCCGTTGTTGTTCGGCTCCGCGGACGCGTGGGAGAAGGATTTGGACGGTAACGCCCCGGCGTTGGCGTCGCCGTCTGGGGTAAGGCCTGATTACTTAACCGAAGACGAAGAGGAGAACGACGCCAAAAACGATTCCAGAAATTCAAAAGACGATGATTTTGACGAATCTCACATGCCGGTGTTGACCCCCCCCCCGTCCGAGAAGGTGTCCCTCCCGTCCAGAGACGAGGAGAACGCGGGAGTGGTGGAAATGGGTTCCGGGGGAGACGGGGCTTGGGTCGGGGACGGATTAACCGGGTGGGTCGCCACGGCAAAGGTAAGTTTTTTCTTCTTTTTCATCCCCGTAAAATCCTGCTTGCCTTGTTCTGCATAGTTGCGTACCACTTGGTTAGCGCTTCAACACATCCTGTGAGGGATTCCTCATCATCCCGATACGAAGAACCCGTTACGTGTATCCCCTGACTGTTTGCCCATACAAAAAACTTACACATTTCCAAAAACACTTCAGCCGGGGTTCAACGCGGCGGACGCGGCGGCGGCGGCGTCCGAGTCGGCGGCGCGCAAACGGAAAAAGAAAAAGGAGAAGGCGAATTCTAACGGAAACGTTCCTGGGTCGTGGTACCCCGGGAGCACAGGTACTGGTAACTCGACACCTGGCAAGAAAAGCAACTGGAACAGCACCTCCAACACCGGAAGCGCAAATTCTCAAATGCCCACATGGAAAGCGCAGATGCCGATTGAGGTGTTCGAGGACAACGACGTGCGGGTTGACGCTAAATCTGGCGCTGAGAAGTTGGGTGGGAAGCACCGGTACCACGTCGGTGATTCGAAACGGCGGAAATCGATCGACATGGCGGGCTTTCGGGACGACACTGCGATTCCCGACCGGGAGAAGAAACCCATGGGTGGATCTGGACCGTCACTTCCCTCGCCCTTCGGGTTCACCGGATTCGGCGAAAAAGGTAGTGGTACCGGTGTTCCGTATCCTTCTCCTTTGGGTTTAGCCAGCTCTTCTTCTGGGATTCCCGGGTCGTCGAGGCAAAACACTGGAAGTAGATTGCTCAGACAGTCCTCGGTTGACTCTGCGGACCTGCGAGAGTTTCACAACAGTAACAACGGCGCGGTACCGTCCTCGCCGTTTGCGTCGCCGCCGCATTCACCGAGCCGGGCGCGGCGCGGGAGCGACAACGGGTTCAGGTTCGACGAACACGACACGCCGAGTCGGCCTTCGTCGCCTGGTTTGTTCGGCGGCGGCGGTTCGTCTTCCTTTAGTAACGGTCACCAGAACGGTCACGAAAACCCCGACTCGGTGCGCACCTGGGGCGCTTCGGACGCCGCGATGCTTCGACCTGTGGCGCGGAAGCCAGTAGGGACTTCGAAAATGACCTCAAACTCCGGAAGACCACCGCGCGGTGGTTTGCACCGCTCGCAGTCCATGAGCTCGTTCGCGGACGAAGCCGAGGATGAGCGAAACGCGGTTGGGCAGGTCACGCCGTTGTCCTCGCCGACGGGGAAAACGGGGATGAAGGTGAACGCGAACGGCGCTGGCAACGGTTCACCCGGCAAACAAAGCAACGGCGAATCGAGACCCGCGATTTGGGACGTGTTCGGCAGCGAACGCGATAGAGCTTCGAGGAAGTAGACAAGGATTTGATTTTTTAACACGCGATATTCTTTACAAGTACATGCTTTATTCTCAATCGCGCACTCAATCATACCGCGCCGGCATCCTTACCATCGCCGCGCTTGTCAGAGTCAGACCTTTCGATCTTGTTCCGTGACCCTTTCCAGCGGCGACGCAAAGCGTCGCGGTAGTAATACGCCGCCCCGAAACACGCCACCAGACCAATCGACGCGGATACCGATATCAAGACGATACCGAGCGTCGATAGATATGCTGAGGACGCCGCCGCACACACGGTGTCTGATCCACTCGCGTCGTCCCCGGCGGTGTTTGTCGTTCCGGCGGCACACGCGTTCGAGACAACGCTTTGGATGCTGCGCACAGAATCGCAGTATGCCAGTTGGTACCTTCGTACCCCGCGTCGCATGACGTGCACGACCCGGTGACCCCCCCAGCAGTGCCGCCGTTGATGCAGTAGAAAGTGCCGTCGGTTCCGTCCTTGCTCGTGTCCGTAGAGGCGTAGCAGTTGGTATCATAAGTCCAGATGTTTCCATTATTGATAACGGCAGCGAGCTTGGTGCCGTCGATCGAGGAGCTGATGCTCAACCAGGCTTCTGTGCTCCCTACGGAGGTTTCCTCGGTCCAGATGGCTCGCGCGGGGGCGAACGCACACAACAAGAGAATCACCAGAGCGAGGATTCGAGGATTCCCACCTCGGCGACGCATCTGCGGTGCGTTAGAGGCACGAGGCGTGGCTCGC
>MDSY01018759.1_pt1 | contig 39871 bp, 37 predicted proteins | sample 811131 | NCBI WGS metagenome assembly MDSY01 (sample SAMN05326643, study PRJNA326480) | marine metagenome | isolation source: seawater | place: Atlantic Ocean: South West | collected 2010
GCTGCTCCAGCAGCAGGGTTTGCTAGCGCTGACGAGTTTGTAAAAGCTTTTGAAAAACAACTAGGTATACGAAGCGACTCAGTAACTGCCCTAGCTAGAAAGTTGTTTAAGAAAATAGGACAAGAATCTCAAGGTACTATGCGTGGTCGTACACTTTTTGCAGAGGCCGGTGGGATGACTTTAAAAGCAGCTGACAAAGTGTTAGAGGCAAGACGAGGAGAGTTACGCGTTACAAACGATATACTTAAAAATGAGAGTTTAAGCTTACAAAAGCTAGGAGCAAGATTTGCTTCAGCAAAAGAATATAATGGATTAACAGAAGAAGATAAAGAAAGACTGGAGAAACGAGATAAAGCTCAATTAAGCATTTTACAATCTCAACAACTTCAAGTTAATTTTCTACAAGCGTTACGCAGTGGCTCCGCTACCATAGAACAGCTTGAACAAAAACGTGGAGCAATATTAGCTAAAATTAAAAACTTATTGAAAGAAGGTGGTGACACAAATAAAGAGACAGCAAAAATCCTTCAAAAAGATTTAGATAATTTAAATGAAAATGCAGAGGTTCAGATTGCAATTTTAAAAACAAGAAAACAAATTCAAGAAACTTTCTCTGCCCAAATTAAAGCCGCCGATCAACTTGGTAAAATGAATATTTTAACCTTAGAGGGTGATAAAGCCTCTTTTAAGATAGCAGTAAGCAAAAAAGAGCAGTCAGCTGCGCAACTAACAAATTTACAACAGCAATTTGCTGCAGGTAAAGAGTTTTTAGATGTTGAAAGAGGACGTAGAGATATAGGCAGAGAACTTACGGATATTGAAAAACAACGAGCTGCTTTAGCTCGTACAGCAGAGTTAGCTATTGTAGGACAATTCCAAGCTATTGTAGAACAAAGTCAAAAACTAAAAGATAATTTAGACAAACAAACTTTGGCATATAAAAATCAAATTACTCTTTTAAAACAACAAAATGCTTTACAGTCAGCAGATCGGTCGCTTAAACTAAGTGAACAAAGACTTAAAACAGAGCAAAAATCTCTTGCGAATAGTGTAAAAACTCTTCAAGTTGAGAGAGCTTTGGCTAAGGCACGAGCGGAAGGAGCTGATTTAGATAGGCAGGGACGCAATAAGAGAGCAACTGATATTGCGGCTGAGTTTGGTGATTTGTTAAGTCCACAAAGACAGAGAGCACTAGAACTTAGAATCGCTAGGAGTGATTTAGAAGCTTTACGGAAGACAGTAGAAGCCCAAAAAGCTACTATAAGAGATAGAGCAGCACTAGAAAAAACTTCTCTCGAAAAACAACAGAAAGAATTACAAGCACAATTAGGTGGAGAAGGGGGTGGCTTAATAGCAAAAAGATTTGCTGCGCAAAGAGCTCTTGATCTAGCAAAAATTAAAGCTGATCAGGAAACCCGAGAATTAACGGCTAACCAGCTTGAAGCACAGGTAAAATTACTTGATAAGCAACTAGACGGTTTCAGAGGACACGTTGAAGGGTTAGCCCGTATTTTGGCAGCTGACAGAATTGAAAGACAGCTTATGATGTCAAAACCAGGCGAGTTTGCGCAAGGGGGTAGAACTGTTGCACAAGAAAGAAAGTTTAGACTTGATCAACAAATGGAAGGCGTTGCAACAGAGATAAATAACATAATAGCGAAGATTGGTGGTCAAGGAGGTGGACTTACTAACCTTCTTAATACTATTAGGACCCGATCAGACGAGATTTTTAAACTACAACAAAAGAATGTTGGGGGTAAAACGGATGCTGCTGAGGCTGACGCACGTCTCAAAGCACAAGAAGCTCTCAATGACATACTTGAGAAAATAAAAAATAACGCAACCATCACAGCCACTGAAATTCAAAAATTAGATAATAAACTCAAAGAAGCTGGAATTAGCACCGCAAACTTAGCGGCTAAATTTGCAGATGCGGATAACGAAATGTTGCAAATTGCTAAAGATGTTGCTTCCTCTTTATCTGGTGGAATTGCTCAAGGACTACGAGATTTAAATGATGCCTTACTAGAGGGCACACTAACAATGGAGAACTTTAAAGAAGGATTTAAAGAAACCTTTATAAATATTGCAAAAGATATTCAAGGAAAAATATTTGAGAGAACTGTAGTCAAACCTGTAGAAAACTTTATCAATGAAAAAGTGTTAGGAGCTTTTGGTTTTGCTCCAGATAAAAAGATTGAAGATGCTTTGGTTACCTCTACTGGCGGAACAGCCATGCTAGTAACTATGGCTCCGAGCGCTACATCTGTTGATCCTACTGAAATACTTAAAAAGCAATGTGATGCTGCCTCAGTAAAAGTTGATAATTTAGGAACGTCTTCAGACACAGGAGGAAACTTCTTGATGGATATGTTTGGTAAAATTGGAGATGTCTTAGGTGATTTTGGAAGTGCTTTGTTAGAGGCAGGACAAGGAGTATTTGATTTTGTTGGAAGTCTATTCCAAGGGATTAGTGGTCTCGGTGGCGGTGGCGGCGGTGGCTTCTTTGGCAGCATCTTTAAAGGCTTTGGAAGCTTCTTTGGTAATATCTTTGGAGGAGGTGCAAGTGTAGCACCGACAGTAGGTGTTCCTGTTTCTCCTTCTATTCTACCTCCTGTTACAATGTTTGCAGCACGCGGAGGTTTAGTCAAAAGAATGGCAGCAGGTGGGATGTTAAGAGATAGAATTCCTGCTATGTTAGAGCCAGGTGAATTTGTGATTCGTAAACCAATGGCAAAAGCTATTGGAGGGCCAGCGCTAAATGCAATGAACGCTCACGGAGCTATGGGCGGTCCTCAGAATGTAGTGGTTAACATGCATAACGAAGGAACTGCCCAAGAAACCTCAGAACAGCCTAGTGTCCAAGTTAGCCCCGAAACAATCATTGTAGATATTGTCACTAGGGATTTGAAAAACAACGGTCCAATTAGACAAGGAATTAGGAAATCACTATAATGGCTACTTATCCCTCAGACGCAACAATTACAACAACTAGCTTTACCACTGTAGGTACCACTAACTATTCAAACACAGGAACTGTTAGAGAATTTAATCTATCAACCACTGTAGAACATGTTGGTGAGGTAGTTGCGACAGTAGATGGAGTTATTCAAGATACTTCCACATATGTTACCTCTAATAGTGGTAATTCTATCACTTTTGTGACGGCTCCAGACGCAACAGCTCTTGCTCTAAAAGTAATAACTCTTCCCTCTAGGTATAGAACAACTCGTGTTTTTCCTCAAGTTAGGTATGTAGACTATAATAACGCAGCAGCAGATATTCAAACCATAAACTCAAACGCTTACATAATCAATGGAGAAATACAAAACTTTCCTACACCTACACAAACCCAAGTTAATTCTAAAAACGATTTACTAGTAACAGTTTCTGGTGTTGAACAAACGCAAGATGCTTATGTTTTTCCCGCTTCTAACACAGAACCAGAAACTACTACAGGCTCTATTTCACGAAATTTAGGTTCTGGCGGTATTACTATTGGACAATCTGCTGATACTATCTTGTTGTTAAATTTTGGAAAAAACTTCACTGATGAAAGTATCAAAGCTAGAGGAGCTGCTACAGTTTCTGGAGTAACACTAAGTAGTACTAAAAAGTATGGAAACTCTGCGGCTGCTTTTAACGCGGGAACTGACGTTATTAGTTTTACAGACAGTGATGATTTTTCTTACACAGGCTCTTTTAGTATAGAATGTTTCGCGAGGTTTGAAGACGCAAGTGCGGCTAACACTATATTTTCTCATCGCACAGATGATAATAACTTTGTTAAACTAAGTAGAATGGCTAATAATAAAATTCAGTGGACCGTAAAAGAAAGTGGCTCAACAGTTGCAGATTTACAAGGTGGATCTATTAGTGCTGATACATTTGTTCATGTAGCTATTACTCACGACAGAAGTGAAGCACACTCAAGACTTTTTGTTAATGGGACAATGGTTCAAGAAGACAACGCCGTCAACTATTCGATAACTCCTACTGGAACTTTTGATATAGGCAGAATAAACACAACTAGTGCTGCTACTAGAGAAAATTTAAAAGGTTTCATAGACTCTTTTAGGTTTGTAAATGAGACAAGAATTTATGATAGGACTTTTGTGGTGCCTAGAACAGAACTCACTCGTATACATACTCCTTTGCAATCAAATGATACACTAGTAATAAGACATTTTGATAGTACCACTGAAACGTTTGATAGATTTACTTCTATGGCAGATAGAAAACCAGATAAAGGATTTTCAACTTCTACAGAGTTTGATGTAGTCCAGTTCACTTCTCAGGCTGGATATGAAAAACGTAGTTTAAGAAGTCGTCGTTCTAAACGTGATTTTGATATTTCATATACTAACATATCAGGAGTGGAAAAACACGCAATTGAACAATTTTACAGGGCTAGAAATGGCGCATTTGAAACTTTCACTTTTGACTTGACACACATCAATGAAATTGGTAATATACAAGCAAGGTTTGATGGTCCTTTAGGAATTACTCACGTATTTTCTGATGCTTCAAATACTAGTCTACAAAATAATTATTACACAGTGAAGTTTAATTTAAAAGAGGTTTACGACTGATGACTACCCGCACATATGATTTCATCTTGACAGTTACGCAACCAGATGTAATCGCTGTAGGAGATACCATTCTTAGTAATGTAACAGCAACTAGCGGAGAAGTGGTAGGTGTTGATGCTGCTAATGCTAACATCAAAGTTAAAGTAGCTAATGTAAATCAAGAATTTGTAGTTGGAGAAAATGCAAGGTCAGTATTTAACCTAGTAGCTTCAAACGCTATTTCTGTTGCTTACAGTAATAGTTCTTCAACCACTGTAAATGGTAATGCTTTTATAATTAATGGAGCAACAAATACTTTTTCTTTGCCTTCTGAAGCCTTATCTTTGAGCAATGTTACTTTAGATAATTTTGATGTATTTATAAATAATAGAATTATACCTAAACAAAACATTAATTTTCCTAGTGCAACTTTAGGAGATACAGGGTTTGATATTAATCCTATCTCTCCAGTAACTTCTGGAACTACTTTTACAAAAAAAGGGTTAAGAGAGTCTCTCACTAATAACCCACAAAGAGTTGCGACTCTTTTAAGTGATTTAATACTGCCAACTATTGACGCTTCAATAGTAGCAGACGAAACTACCGAATTTGAGTATGAAATTAATTATGATAATTGGATTTCTGCTAACGCTTTTGCTGTGGATGTTAGAGTAGACACTGGAAATAATGAAACTATCCCTTTTACTGCTGCTGCTTTTAGTGAGCAGAAAAATGGTGCTAATTTTGCCATTACCAATATAATAAACTCTAACTATATTAGAGAAAGAAATGCTTTCGTTCAAAATCCTGTTGTTAGATTATATAGTATATATTACCCAGGTGAGTGGTACAAGCCCAATGAAGTAGGCAACCCAACAAATGATGGAGAGGGTAGAAGATGGCCTGACGGATTCCCTCTTAGGTTTGCAGAAGTTAGAGGAGACTTAAATGCTGATGTAACTTATAATGTAGAATTTGGAGGAGTTAACTATACTCCTATGCCTATTAATAGTGGAGGTTTAGAAATAGACTCGTCAGGTAAAATCAATGAAATAAGTATTGACATATCTAACTTTGATGGTTTAATTACTCAAATAGCTGAAAATCCAGATTTAGTAGGTAATAACACTTCTAACGCGTGTTTTGCTGTCGTTAATGGTGAGGTGGTGACGGGCATTGACCCAAGAACGATTCCAACCGGAGCAACTTATGCAGAATCAGAGCATGCAACAGTTTTAGCAGCACAAAGAACAAAAGGTTTAAATTTTAACCAATCAGTTAGAGACTCTTATGGGGTAGATAATGCTTCATTCACTATATCTACTACAGCAGACGTAGGCGGGGAGTGGAAAAGAGAAAAAATGGATTCTCGTGACCTGTTAGGCGCGGTAGTAGAAATTAGATCTACTTTTGCTAACTTTTTAGATTACTGGCCAGAGTATGCTAGGGTAGATGCGGCTTTTGCAAACGTGATCGAAGTTAGCACTGCATTACCTTATAGAGTTGGGGACAACGTAAAAAGTAGAAGTAACAGTTTTATAGCAACTATAGATGCAATAGAAGAAAATAGGTTCATATTTACAAATGCTGCATTAGAAATAACAGTAGGAGACCCGTTATTAATTGAAAATATTGATAGTGATGATGAGGCATATATAGAAGATGTATTTAAGATTGACTCTTTGTCTGGGTTAGACGAAAAAGTTGCCACTTTTTCTTTAACAAGTTGGTTACAATTCTTTAAACTTAGGGTTCCAAAAAGAAAGTATTATAAAAATACTTGTCAGTGGATTTATAAAGGAGAAGAGTGTCAGTATCCTGGCCCTGCAGGAGGCACCATCCCTGGGACTAGTTTAAGCGCAAACTCAAACCCGATTGCTGCGAATAACCAAATCGCAGGAAGTGTTCAAGGAGATGAGTGTGGTAAAAGTTTTGAATCTTGTCAGATTAGAAATAACACTATTCATTTTGGAGGCTTTCCCGGTACTGGTAGAACTATTCCTAAGTAATGACAGATTATATAAAATATTTAGGTATAAAACACAATTATCAAAGTATAAATTGTATTACCTTAATTGAAAAAATTTATAAAGAAGAATTAAAATCTGATGTTTTTAAAAGCTTATGGGCACATTTAAACTTATCAGAAGGTAAACCCATAGAGGGTAGTAGGTGGAAGTTTAAAATAACTTTAGAAAAAATACAAGAGTGGATTGTGGTAAACGCACAAGAGATTAAAATAACAGATATTCAAGAATATGATGTAATAATATTTAAATCTAAAAAAAATAGACCAATTCATTTTGGAATGTATATAGGAGAAAATAAATTTATTCACGTTGAAGAGGACTCTTCATCTATGATTTCGTCCTTAAACCAAACATGGAGAGAACAACTGCACAGTATATATAGACGTAAAGAGGGGTAAAATGTGGTATGAAAAATATAAAGGATTTCCTTATAAACATTTAGGGAATTGTCCAAAAACAGGAATAGATTGTTTAAATTTAATTAGGTTAGTATATAGAGATGAAAAAAATATTACAATTCCTTATTCAACCCAAGATTTTTGTAACATTGTAGATCAAGATTGGTATAATAAAATAGACACTAATCCTTTTTTACAATTTAAAAACTCTAAGCTAGGATGGGAAGAAGTATCATTAGATAAAGTTTTACCTTTTGATGTAGCAATAATGAGTATTGGCTCTACAAATAAAATAAATCATTGCGCTTTATTAGTAGAAAAAAATAAACTTTTACAAACAATGATAAATAGAATTTCTTGGATATCTCCTTATGGAAATTACTATAAACAATACACTTTAGGACTTTTTAGGTGGAAAGGATTATCAGATGACTTTGTTTTCAACATTAATTGACGCCATGGGAAAGCACGCACAAGCTGAGTACCCTAAAGAGTGTTGCGGCATTATTACAAAAGATTTTAAATATGTACCTGCTAAAAACATAAGTCCTTTGCCTAAAGAAACTTTTATTCTTGACCCAGAAATATTATGGGAATATGAAGACAACTGCTGGGGCATATTTCATTCCCATCCAGGAGAAGAAAACCCTATACCTAGTGAAGAGGACAAACAAGGAGCAGTATTTGAAGAATTTAAATTTATTGTAGGATTTAATAATAAATTTTATATCTATTGGTTTGAAAAAAAGATAGACGCAATTAAATTTGACGAATTTAAGGAAGATTATTTAAAGTGAAAATTACGCTAGAATTTCATCGTTCTTTGTTGAAATACACTGATGGAGTAAAAACCCACACAATAACTTGTGATGATTTTTCCTCTTTAGTTTCTGGTATTTCACATTTATTTCCAAATCTTGGAAACTATATTAAAAGAGTACGATCAGCAGAACTTTTAGAAAATTTATGTTTATTAGATAAAAATAAAAAGTTGATTAGATCTGAAGTATATGAATTTAATACTTTTAAAGAAAATCATTCAACATTGTTTATAGTTCCCATGATGGCAGGAGCTGGAGGTAAAAAAGGATCATTTTTACAAATTGCTATCGGCGTTGCACTAATTGCTGCTTCTTTTGCTTTTCCGCAATTAGCTGCCTTTGAACTTATGGGGACAACTCTTGGAAAAATGATGTTATCGACAGGTATAAACATGGTGTTAGGAGGAATAATGGGTCTGATGACAGAAACTCCTAAACCTCCAGAAAAACAAATATCAGATAACCAAGAAAGAATAGACAATAATATGTTTTCTGGTCTTCAGAATACTACCTCAAGTCAAAACAATGTGCCTGTTAATTATGGGGCACCTAGAGTATCTGGACAATTAGTGAGCGGATTTGTAAAAAGCTTAAACCACGGAAAGGGTGATCTTATAAAAGTATCTGAGAGCTTTGGGGCATGATTACTTTAGTTATACATTCTAATCTAAAACCATATTTTAAAGATAAAAGAGAGTTATATATCAGTTGTAATGACTATCATTCTTTATTAAGTTTTATGATAAACTCTTTTCCAGAGTTTAACACGTTATTAAAAAAACTAAAAACTAATTTTAACAGAGACTTCTTTATTTTGGACAAAAATAAAAAAAGAGTTAACTTAGCAGACGTACAAGCTAATAAGAAATTAGAAAAAGATGCTGTTTACTATTTAGTGCCTTCTTTAATCGGTGCTGGAGGAAAAGGTGGTTTTATGCAGATAGCTCTTGGTGTCGCTATTATGGCACTGGCTTTTTACATGGCCCCCGCTGTGGTAGGAGCGATGGGGCCTACAATGGGAATGGGTACAACAGCTTTTACGGTAGGAACAATGGCGGTTACTTATACTAATATAGCAATGTTTGGAGCTTCAATGGCTTTACAAGGAATAATGAGTATAGTACAGAAACCCCCAAATAGAGCACAACCAGGCGGTTCTACTTTTAATGACGATGGATCAAAAACTCAAAATAGTTTGTTTACTGGTTTAAATAATACTATCGAAGTAGGGTTTCCTGTTGGGATGAATTATGGAGCGACTAGAATTGGGGGGCAAATGATAAGTGGATTTGTAAAAAGTTTGAATCATGGTAAAAATGATATAATCAAAGTTTCGGAGAGTTTTGCATAATGAGTGTATATAAAAAATATACCAATGTTAATGGAGGGTCTGTCCCTATCATATCTGGAAGCAAAGGAGGCTGTTTTCCAGCAGGATCTTTAGTGTCTACTCCCCGTGGAGAAATACCTATTGAAGACATAAAACTTAATGATAAAGTATATTGTTTTGATGATAACGATAAGCGTTGGGTATCTTTTGTAGAAAAGACTTGGGAGCATGTTCCTTCTGAAACAGTAGGTTATATATTAACTATTACTCACGAAAAAGGTAAATTGCGGGTTACAGATAATCATTATTTGTATGATGAAAACAATGAATATAAAGAAGCTAAAGACTGGAAAGTTGGAGAATATTTAACTTCAGAGGACAACGATTTTAGTAAGATTTTATCAATTAAGAGTGAAGATTATTTAAACGAGACAGTATATAATTTAACAGTTAATACTTATCACAACTACATTTGTCAAGGAATTCGCCTGTCTAATAAAGGCGGAGGAGGAAAAGGAGGGGGCGGAGCGCGTGCGGCTGCAACAGAATCTCCAAATACTTTATTTTCTACCGACATTTTGTTTTTAACTGTTGCGTTGGGTGAAGGCCCTATTTATAGAATTAATCCTAACGGTCCCCAAGATATTGAGATTAACGAAGGAGCTATTGATGACTTAATTAATATTGATGGAGACGGAGAAGAGAACAACGAAGTATTTAAAACTTTAACAACTACAGGAACTCTAACTCAAGAGCCTTTAGCTGTGTTTGGTGCTGAGACTATCACTCCTCAAAATTTAAATAACCCTGTAAGTTTAAAAAATGGTAATGTGGAAGGTATTCCAAAAGCGTCAGTTACTTTACAAAATACTAGCGCAAAAGATTGGGACAAGATAAGATTTAACTTTGTTATTCAAGGACTTCAAAAATCTGATGGAAATGGTAACGTTACAGGTTCTAGTGTTTCTATTACTATTCAAGTTTTTGATCGAACAGGTACGACTTTAATCGCTGAATTAGGAGAAGATAGTAGAACAATTAGCGGAAAAACTAACACGAGATTTAAATTTCAAAGAGATATTTTAATTCCAGAAGCTTCTAGATCGCTTGATGGATATAAATTTACGATTGAGAAAACTTCTTCTGATAGTGATTCTAATAGAACGCAAGACAACGTTCAGTTTATTGGATGGGATGAGATAGAGTTTGATGATATGGCATATCCTAGAACTTCTTTAATTGGTTATGCTATCAAATCTTTTAATGAGCATGAAGGTAGAGTTCCTACATTTACCTCTTTAATAAAAGGGCTTTTAGTAAAAGTTCCCTCTAATTATAATCAACCTATTTTATCTAATGGAGAAATAGATTGGAGAGAATTAGAAATTCCCGAAACAGGCACTTCGACTATTGGTGGAGAATCAACACAAATTGGATATACGCAAAAAGGATATCAATTACAAACTACAGTAGAAGGTGTAGCTGAAAAGAAAATTAGTCTCATTAGTGGTAGCGCAGGCACTGGCTATGCCTCAGATGCTACTCCTTCTGTTACTATTTCAGGAGGAGGAGGTAGTGGCGGTGCTGCTACTGCAAATATAGGAACTAACAAAGTCTCTAGTTTTACTTTAACAAATGCGGGTAGTGGGTATACCTCTGCTCCTACGGTAACAGTTGCAGCCCCAGCGGCGGTAACCTTTAATGGAGCTTCCGCAGTTAATGATAGCTCTGATACTATAACAATTACAGGACATCCTTTTGCTACAGGAGATCAAGCAACTTACAGCGCTGGTGGAGGTACTGCTATTTCTGGAACAGGTGTTAGTACTGCGTCTGGAGGGGTGTTCATCATTAGTGTTGATGCTAATACGGTAAAACTAGCAACCAGTTCGGTAAACTCACTCTCAGGAACTGCTATTGATATAACATCAGGATCTGGGTCTAGCCACACACTAACTGGCATGACAGCTACCGCTACGGCTACACTAACTACAGAACAATTTAATGCAAACCCGATAATTTATCAAGGTGTTTGGGACGGCACTTTTGTATACTCTTGGACTCAAAACCCGATTTGGATTGTTTATGATATTTTAACAAACCGAACTTATGGTCTAGGAATAGATGAAGAAAATATAGATAAGTTTATGTTTTATAAAGTTGCACAATATTGTGATGCCTGTGATTTTACTACAGGCGCTTTTATTGGGGTGTCTGGTTTTGCAGACGGAACTTTTAGACATAAACCTAGAGGATTATTTACTACTGTTAGAGAAATACTTGTAGGACTAGATAGAGGTGTTCAAGTAAAAGAACGTAGATTTATGAATGATATTAGTATACAAGAAGATGTTCAAGTGATGGATACTATTAATAAACTCACTTCAACATTTAGAGGACTATTATACTACGCAGGAGGTAAAATTACATTAAATATTGATATACCAGAAGATACTCCTGTTGCTGTTTTTAATGACGCTAATATTAGAAAAGACACTTTAAAATTCTCAGGCACTAAAGAAAGTGATATTATAACAGGAGTAGACGTATCTTATATTGAACCTGCGAATCACTTTAAAAGAGAAGTGGTAAGAATTGATGATCAGGAAGCTTTAAGAGATAGAAATCAGATAGAAAATATTCAAACAGTTGATTTAGCTGGGGTCACTCGTAGAAGTCAGGCATCTAGATATGGACAATATTTAATTGCTTCTTCTAAATATTTAAGAAGACAAGTAGAGTTTCAGTGTGGGGTAGATGCCCTTAATCTAGTCGTCGGAGACATTATAACTGTCGCTACTAAGCAAGGGGGAATTGCTTATGGATTCGGAGGAAAAGTAGCTGCAGATTCTCAAATAACAGGTGGTGGTGTAGCAAATGCTAATATTCTTTTAGAACATTTTACTAGCCCTGCTATTACTGCTAGCACTTTTACTGGTAATACTAATCCTCTCGCAGTGAGAATAATTGGTATGGAATCTGATAGAATTGACTACTATTTAGTAGATAACGTTTCTTTTACTGCGAACGCTACAGGTAATGCAGACTCAGGCATAGACTTAATAGAGATTGAAACTATAGCAAGATATAACTATAGTACAAAAGCTTTTGTGGACGGGAGAGACTTTTTAGCTAATAATGTTCCTAAAAAAGGAGACCTTTGGACTTTTGGAGAAACTGGAGGTGACCCAGATAATTTTTATACCGCTCAGAATGATCGGCTTTTTAAAATTACCACTATATCAAGAGGAACAGAAGAAGACGTGACTATAACGGGAATTGAGTATATTTCTAACGTATATGTTGACTCTGATTCTCTAATTGCTTATGTGCCTGTTAGATATGATGACACCGTGTCTAGTTTGACCCCTCCTCCTTCTCCAGAACTTAATTTATCTTCTAGGCCTAGAGAGTTAGGGGATGGTTCTGTTACAAACGACTTGTTAGTTGATGTATTTACTGATCAAACAGGGTACCCTCTTTTTGTAGAGACTGATTTATCAATCGCTAGACCTGATTTTAATTTTACTCCATACTTAACTTCCAATGCAAATACAGGAGCAACAACCTTTACTGCATCTAATGTTTCTCCCTTAGCTAATGGGGAAGTATCTATCTTGTCAGGTAAAAACGGTTTTAAAACAAACACAGGAGAAATAAAACTACTAGTGGACGCAGTGACAAATCCTGATGTAACAGATACTTCCAATGGAAATGTGCAATTTAGTATTAAATCTTTAAATCTAGCTTTTGATATTAATCAAATGAAACACGTTTTAGAAGTTAATGATGGTGGTGGAGCTGTCGCTAACGTTTTAAAAGGTTTCGATAGAGTTTCTTTTGACTTAAACCAAAAACTTACTACAGGAACAGGATTATTAGGTTTTGTTGATCATGGCACTAGACTCACCCAATATAGTGCTAATATTGTTGCTCATTCGACAACAATGGATGCAGGAACAATAAAAATACAAAATGAACACTCTGGAGAATCAACGCTACTTGATCAACTTCCTACTCCTCCGTTTTTTGTTTCTATTAATCAATTGGTAGATACTAGGTTTATGGATAATAGGTCTTTATATATTTCTGGTAGTAGTTTTACTGAAATACACAGTAATGTCCTTACAGGAAATTTAACATCTAGTTCAAGCTTTATACAACCTTTAGTAAGAGGTGCTCCTTTTAAAGAAGCAGTGAGAGTGTTCATAGATGGAATAGAAAAAACTACAGGAGACTGGAATTTTACTAGCTCGGCCAACGATTCAATAACTGTTCCCGGACTAAGCACCGAAGCTACAATTAGAGTAGAGGCAGAGCATTATACTGTTCCTGCAGTCGAGCCAGGGGATAATTTACAGTTTCATTCTGGAAATGTTTATTCTATAGTTAACGCGTCATATTCTACAGACAGCGCCGATTTTAACGCATCGTTAACAGCTAATAGTATGTATAGGGTAACTTTAGGTTCTAAATTACGTTCTAACACAAGAGGAACTGTAGCTGTTAATATTAGTCCTGATCCTATAGGAACAACTAATAATGTTGTTGGTAGAAGTTTTACTTTTGATTATAACAAAACACTATTCCCAGGTACGTTCTCCCTATCTAATAATGCTATTTATTCTGTGTTAACTCCAACAACTTTTGACGGATTTCAAATTCCTAACGATAGACTAGTAAGAGATATTGATCCCGGACTTTATGTATTAAGAGCGCAAAACGTTAACCAAGCAGGTAGAAGAAGTCCTATTGTGACCGAATCTATTTTAATTAATGAAATACCTATCCAAAGAGTAGAAAATTTACTTATTACAGAGTCTTTATATATTGAACAGTCTGTTGGTGCTGTAACAAGAGTAACAGTAGAATTTGATCATCTTCAAAACCAAAGTGTTACTGACTACGAACTCTCTTATAAGTTAGGAGGTACTGCCGCAGACCTAACCTCTTTTAATACAGTTAAGCTTCCCGCTACTGGGGTGGATACTGACGGTAAAATGAGATTTACTATTAACAATGTTGATCGTGGACTAACCTCTAGTGTTAATAATATAACAGTGCGAGTTACTGCTTTAAATAAATCAATTAAAGGAGTAACCTTTGAAAAAAGCCAACCCATTTTAGGTAAACAAATACCTCCACAAAATATTCAAAACTTTAGTGTTTCTCAATTAGGAGAAAATATTCACTTATTCTGGGCGTATGTTACTAATGCAGACGGCTCGTTGATTGACCCAGATTTAAGAGATATTGTTATTAAAAGAACACAAGGTATAGTGCAACCTGCTGATTTTGCTTCTGCTTTTGTTAATGCACCAGAGTTTATTGTAGTTAGTTCTGGGTCGACCAGGAAAGTGGCTGCTATTGACACGTTTGGAACATTTACTTATTTAGCTAAAACTCGTGATACTAGTGGTAACTTAAGCACAGATGTAGTTGGTGTAACTTTTACCTCAGTAAAATTAGCCGAGTTGTTCTTATTACAGTCTTATAGTGAAGATAATCCAGGAGGTAACGTCATAACAGGAGTGCCTCTAACTAACCGTGCCGAATTTAACTTTCCAAGTTTGGCAAATTCAAATACGGCAGGTATTTCGATAGCTGCACAACCTACTTCGTTAGTTGATAATGCTAACGGTACTGCTGTAGGATTTTCTGTGATAAGTGGTAGTCCTACAGATATTTTAGCTACAGGAAGTCAATCAATATATCAAACACAAGTAAGAGATATAGGCGCTTTAACATCTGTTAGTTTAACTGCTAACATACAAGGCACAGCAACTACCTCTACAGACTGGAATACTCTACACCGAGATATAGCCACAGGAGTTACAGAAGTTAGTAGTGACAACACCATACTGAAAGATACAGGATTAGGCGGTTCTGAGGGAGTAGGCACAGTTCTTGGATTTGGTAACACTGTTGCAGCGATCCATACCGCTGACATCCCAAACCAGACCCTAGTGAGTGGTGGAGCCACCGGAAATGTTTTTGCGATTTGGAATGACGGACAGTATTCAACTACGTTTTCAGACGGAGCAGGAGTTAAATCAATCACCGCGATAACACAAGCAGAGCCAGGTATTATAACTGTATCTGCTGATCACTTTTTAGCAGCAACCACTCCCGCAACAAGAAGTATTATACATGACGTAATAGGTATGACACAATTAAATAGTAGAGAAGTTTATGTAACTAGAAGCACCTCAAATACTACTCTTCAACTATTTAATTATACAGCTAAATCTGGTGTTACTATTTCAGCAGTCACAAAAGCAAACCCTGCAGTTGTAACTGCCTCTGGTCATGGTCTGAGCGATGGAGACAAAATAATTATTCAAGGGGTAGTGGGCATGACTGAACTAAACGGTCTTGTTTTCACTGTCGCTAATAAAACTACAAATACTTTTGAGCTTTCAGGAACAAATAGCAGTTCTTTCACTACTTACTCCTCTGGGGGTGTAGTTCACGAAGCTATTAATACTTCATCAGGACACTCAGCCTACTCTAGTGGAGGGGTTGTAGACTTAGGAGACTATTCTAATGCTAATTCTTACGCTTTAATTGCTAGTGTGATTGCCGCAGATCAAATTAAATTAGGAAAAGTATACCACGCTAACGGGGCATCAACAGGAGCTAATGCATTTGCCAACTTGACAACTGTTGCGAGTTCATATAAACTAGTAGATCTAAATCAGTTTGCTGACTCTTCTTCTGCGGCGACCACATTCTTAGGAGATTCTAGTGCTTTGTCAAGGGTTACAGAAATTAGAACTTCTGAGTCTGACCCGTTTTTTGCTAATGGTAATGTAAATATTAGTACGTTTACTGGAACTTCTGATGATAGATTCACTACTTTTAGTACTGGATCAAGATTAGCTAGATTTTTCCAAATCAGAGAAATTATAACAAACGCAAAACCAACTGAAACTAATTTTACGTTAGACACTTTTGAATATACGGTAGATAAACCAACTCAAGAGTTTAGAACTAGAGTTACTTTTGCAGGAACTAGCGATACTGGAGGAAATACTGCAGTAGACTATTCTTCTGCCGGATTTATTGAACCCCCGTTTATAACTATGACCCCTGTGGGAGCAATAGGAAAAATTGCAACAGTTATAGGCTCAACAAATACAGGAGCAAATATTAATGTCGTTAACTCATCTGATCAAGCACCTTCTACAGGTGTAGTGTTAGATTTTGTGGCACAAGGAATTTAAAGGAGATTAAAAAATGGCTACAGGCACATCAAATACGTTTGTTTTAACGACTGCATCAACAGCGTTATCAACTTCGAGAACTCATATAAATGGAAGTTTGCAATCATTAGCCCAGAACTTCTATTCATCAGTACCCCCTGCGGCATCTAACTTTACGGATGATGGGGCTGCCCAAGTTGCTTTTACAGATTCTAGGACATACGGTCTGTTGTACTATGATGCAGGTAGAAAAGCACTTTACGTTAATAGTGATACCGCAGATAAAAAAGGTGCTGAAGGACCTGGAGGTAACTTTACCAGAGTTGGAATAGGTTCTAGATACGAAGATAATATTATTGGTGCAACAGCAAACATTGGTTCATACCAAATTGGAGAGTTAGTAGCGGTTTTTGGGTCAACAGCTGCGTCATCAACTCCTTCAAATATTAGGCTAATGATAAAAGGAGCAAACTCAGCCTCCAACTTCACGGATGTAGGTATACCTCCAACAAACGGAGTTACTTCAACAATGTTAGTGGACAACGCTGTTACGACAGCAAAAGTAACAGATAGAAATATTAGCAACGTAAAGATTACTGCAGCTTCTATATCAATACATGAATTAGATAATTTTGTGGAAACAGCACTAACACCTACTGGAGTTATTTCTGGATATGGAGGAAGTTCTGCACCTAGTGGTTATTTATTGTGTGATGGGGCAGCTATTGCTCGTACAGGAGTTAATGCTAACCTATTTTCCACTGTGGGAACAGCTTTTGGAACAGGAAATGGAAATAATACGTTTAACGTGCCAGATTTAAGAGATAGGATGTTACTAGGTAAAGGCTCTAATAACAGTACTTTGGGTGCTCAAACACCTCAAATGCCGGGCAGTGCTACTAAACCTTCAGAGTCTACTTCAATTGCTGCACACTCTTTAACTACAGCAACCTTTGCTACTTCAGCAAAAGACTCTTCACAATCAACAGCAGTAACTGCCGTCGCGGATCACGCCGCTATTACGCCTAACATGATATTCCCTACATCTGTAGTGAATTTTATTATAAAACTTTAAGGAGAGAATAATGGAGATTATTAAATTTAATGCCTTTGACATAGAAGGCAAATTAGTGTATGCTAGTTATAGAAAATTTGAACGAGGGGAAAAAGGGGAACAAGTCGAAAGAAGTTTGCCTTTTGATAAATTTATTGAATTAGAACCAAAGTTAGGAGAAATACTAGCTGGTTCTTGTTATTCAGTTTATTTAGAAGAATCTCCCTCTATGAATGTTTATGAAAAGAAATTTTTAGACGATACACCTAATACAGAATTAACAGAAGAAGAGATTACATATTTTAAAGACTTAGCTAAAAGAGCTTGTGTAGACGAAGAATGGGATGATTTATTAAAACCACCCTCCGTGGATGAACAAGTAGAAGACTTTATTAAAGAGTTTTTTGAAGACGGGGAAGATGAAGGTGTCGAACAAAAAGATTACCTAGAAGAATTTTTCAAGGAGTTAGAAGTAGAAGACTCCGATAATTAGGAGAACCTCATATGGTTACAAAAATTAGTAGTACCGTTATCGGAGCTAATGCTTTAGGATCAGCAGGTATTGGCAGTAATGTTATCATAGCTAGGCACCTAGCTAATAATGCTGTTCAGAGTAGGCATCTTGGTGCGGGTGCAAACGCGTCTGTTGTTTCAGAAAACGTAGTAGCGTTACAAGCTAACCTAACAGCAAATATAGACGTAGTACAAGATAACGTAGCTGCTATTCTTGACGCAACCACTGATTTAAATATTGGAAGTGGTCAATACTTTTTTGATAAATCTGCAAGGTCCTTTAGCTTAGATAATACTAACCCTGCGGCTTCTTCTTTAACTTTAGGAACTCCTGCTAACGTTATCATCAACTACGGGATACAAAATAATGGTGGTAACGTCATAATTGGACATGGTGACATTACCACAGCGACCCCACACAGATTAGATGTAAGAGGAACCGCTAATACTGGCGCTCTTTCCGCAACTTCTTTTATAGTCCCTAACGATGGGGATATTGGTTCTACCGGAGCCACTGATGCTATTCAAATTGCATCTGATGGTGTAGTTACATTTAAAGACGATATTAAAATTAAAGATGGAGGCACCATAGGAACTGCTACCGATGCCGCTGCTATTACGATAGCTGCTGCTGGAGCAGTTACTTTTAGTGATAGAAGCGTCCATAGTTCAGGTATTACTGTTGCTGATGGAGGTCAAATTGGTAGTACGACGACAGCCGCTGCTTTAACAATAGCGGGAGGCGGTGCCGTTACCACGTCAGGTGATTTAATTGTAACAGGTGATTTAACAGTTAGTGGTGATACTGTTCAACAAGATGTTACTAATTTACTTGTAGAAGATAGAATTATAATGGTTGCTTCTGGGGCTAACGGAACTCCAAGCTTAGATACAGGAGTTATGTTAGGTCGTGGGAATCAAAATAATGTATTTATTGGTTATGATGAGTCTGTAAATAAAGTAGTATTAGCGCATACTTTAGCACCTCCTAGTAATACAGAGGTTCATGCAACAAGTGCAGCTAATTTAGACGCTCGTGCAATTACCGCGTCAAATGTTACACTTTCACACGATAATAGTGTTATTATTCCAAATGATGGTAATATAGGTAGTGTAGGCGCTCTTGATGCTATACAAATTAATTCTGATGGTATAGTTACTTTTAAAGATGACATTAAAATTAAAGATACAGGCACTATTGGGACAGCTACTACTGCTGCAGCGATAACTCTAGCAGCAGATGGAGGAGCTACTTTTGCAGACGATCTGTCTGTCTCAGGAGCTTCAACAGTAACAGGACGATCAGTAGTAGGAACAGGATTAGGTATAGTAGGTAACACAGCTCCTGAGAACAACTCGTTTAGTATTGGGCAGCCTGCTAATGTTACAATAAGGACACATGCAGCTGGGTTGTCGTCTGGTAATATAATTGTTGGTGACGCTACAGCTACTTCTGGATTTAATTTAGATGTTAGAGGTTCAGCTAATGTTGGGGTGTTCTTTACTCGAGAAATTGACCCTCTAGCTAATGACCACGCAACCTTTGTTAGACTAAACGCAAACTTAAACGTGGTACAAGATAACGTAGCAGCTGCGTCAGGCACTACTCTCTCACCCCAACACAATGTAATTACTACAGTAGCTGGAGCAAATGCTTATGGAATAGGAGCTTCAGTAACTGCTATTGATAGAATAGAAGTTGTGCTAAGTGGTATAAGACAGACTAGGCAGTTTGGAGGATCAGATAATGATTTTGTAATTCCTAGTGCTGGAGTGGTACAGTTTGTAGAACCTGCGGCTAATATTCCTGCAGGACTAAGATTAATGATTAGACGATGGGCGTAATGTGAAAAAAATAAGACAACTGACTACCGAGTTAACATTTAGATGTAATGCAAAATGCCCGGCTTGTCATAGAATAAAACCTCTTAGGGTAAATTTAAATGACCCTAAATATACTATTACATTAGATAATTTCCAAAAACTATTTTATCCCGAATTGCTCAAAAATTTAGAGTGGTTGGTCTTCAATGGTAATTTTGGAGACTCTGTTATGAATAAACAGTTTAGAGAAATTATAAGTTATGTTAAACAACATGACACGAAATTGTTAATACATACTAATGGAGGAATTCATGATCACGATTATTGGACAGACGTAGGTAATATTTTAGATAAACTAGATATAATAAATTTTGATTTAGATGGGTTAGAAGACACTCACTCTAGATATAGAATTAATACCGACTTTAATACAGTTATTAGTAATGCTAAATCTGTTATTAATACTAATAGGGCAAGCGTGCATTGGAAATATATTGTATTTGATTATAACCAACATCAAGTAGAAAAAGCTAAACAACTAGCGATAGATTATGGTTTTTCTACTTTTAGCACGGTTACTACAAATAGAGATTTTCATCCTCCAAAAGATGGAATTTATAGACATGTTAAAAGAAAAAAAGACTTATCAAAAATTCCTAAAAAGATTATTTGTTCTTGGGACGATTGGGGAAAGTGGTATATTTCCCCAGAAGGATTAGTCTTCAGATGTTGTTGGACAGGTGGACACTATTACGATAAAGATAATTCTAGATTTTACTATATGAAAGATCACGAACAACTGTTTAACGGTTTAGAAGTTCCAATAGAAAAGATTTTAAGTTATGATTATTGGAATAAATTGCAACAATTCCTACAAGGATATGATAGGAGTTTTAGTTTATGTAAGTCGCAATGTGGAAAAATAGTTAGTAGTAGAGAAAAAACTGAAGAAGACTTAAAGACAGGAGAAATTACTCTTTTTAACGCGTCAAATCAAATCGATAATTAAAAAAATAGGTTTAGCCCTGCTAATCAAGTAGCTAATTAAAATAAGATTGGCTATTTAAAAATCTTTACTCTATAATGATATTATATTGTAGAATAAATAGGGAGTGTCATATGGAATATCAAGGTATTGAAATAGGAGACTGGGTATACGACGGTCCAAAAAGTTTCGTTATGAAACTTATGGATGCTTTTGGTACGCCTAAATACATTGAAAAAAATCCAACAACTAACGAGGCTTATTCAGTCGTATTTAAAAATATTGACGGATTTGATTTTGTTCGTATTGTAGATTCAAACACAAATAAATTACATCCTTATCCTGCAAAAATTTATGTAGAAGGCGGTTTGTATTTTAAAGTTCCTCACGAAATGGTTGGTGCTTTAAAAGATGCTTCTCCTACGATTATGATTGATGAGTTAAATGGTTGGGTTATAGGTAAATGCGCAAGTTTATCAATAGCTGCTGCAACATTACAATTTGTAATTGATGCAGTTAATGGAAATACTCCTCCTACTAGAGAAGAATATGATAGAAGATTAAAAAGAATTATAGATGACGGAGTTTTAGATCCTAAAATTAGCTGGTGGGAAGATAATCTAAAAGAAATGGGTGATGAAATGAAAACTTTTAAAGACGAAAACTTGACAGTAACAAAAGACGGACACACTGATGTTGCTTCTGCGAGTAGAGCTTGTAGACAAATCACAGAAAACGTAGCGGATATATACAATGCTTTGCCCGCCGATGGGGAAGCATCATTGCCTAGTTGGTGGACTAATAAACTAGCAGTTAGTAATGCTTATTTGGATTCTTTAAGAGATTATTTAGTACATAGTAGTGAAAGAGAAGAATCTTTAGCTATTAAAGAATGTACAGTGGAGATTAAATTAGACGATGCCCCTACAAAAAGGTAAAAGTAAGAAAGTAATTTCTGCAAACATAAAAGAATTAACTAAAAAGAAGGGTGTAGGTAAATCTAGAAAAAAAGCTATTTCTACACTTGCAAAAAGGCGTGGAATCTCTCCGGCTAAGGCTCAGAGATTACAAGCCGTCGCGATCGCTCTAGGGAAATCCCGAAGATCGAGGAAACGTAAATAAATTTTAAAAGGAGAATAGACTAATGGCAAATAAAGCTATTCATAAGGTAAGCCCTGAGCTAACAGATAATGCTCAGTTTAAAAGCGTTGAAGAGATTCCCACAACAATTTTGGGTGCGGGAGATACTATCTTAGTTTATCCTGGCTCTTATGCTGACCCACGCACATCTAATGTTGCAGATGTATCAATTGTCGGTGTTGGTGATAGAGATGATGTTGTCTTCGCTGGATTTTCAGTCCCTGATGCGACATCTCAAGGAGCAAATGTTGTTATTAAAAACGTAACAATTAATGCTGCTGGACTAATTGTTGGTAATACAGAAGTTACAGTTAAGGTATTTGATTCCGTAATTAACGGAACGGATGGACCTGCTAGAAGCGCTGCTCTTGCTATCGCAAACGGAGCAGTCACCGCTGGAGTTACCGACTCTAATACTGCAGGTGCTGCTGGCGTAAACATGAACGCCGCAATTACTCTTGATCACTGTGAACTAGGAACTACTGTAGGACCGGGATACGGTGTTGTTCAACACTGTTCTGGCGCTGTAACGATGAGATATTGCACAATTGCTAGTGATACCGGTGCTCTTTCCAATGGTAACATGACTCTTGAACATTGCACATTCACAGGAGCTAATAGTTATGTTACTTCAATTGCTGCTGGCCTCGCACCAACAATTACGGTTCGTGGATCTCATGCTGCTGCCGCTAACGCAGGTAATCACACGGAGACAGTTGTAGCTGCAATTTCGTAATAGGACTTAGTGGGGTGATTATATTTGAAAGAGAGCTTGTATTAGTTCAAGTTCTTTACTGGCTTCCAGACTATAATAACATATTGCAAGAATTCGTCTGGCAGACTTCTGATATTTCACCCCATTTTTCCAGAGTTCATAAGTTTTTAAACTTCTGGCATGATAATATTGATGCTATAATACAAGAAGTTAATATTGCAAATACGAGCGGAAACTCGTATAATATTTCAAAAGGAGAAATTTACAATGGCTAGAAAAGTAATTGGATTTGACGTTACTGGCACACCTGAGAACTACAAAAACGCAGGGTCTGTTGATAAGGCAGCGATGGGTGGTTCCTCTTCAAAAGGTAATTATAACCAGCCAGGTGCCGTCGGTAAAAATGCCATGATGAAAGCTGCTAAAGGATATATTGATGCCGATGGCTCAATGGGTGAAAACTCTCCCTCTGCAGAAAATGGCGGCGCCCCTGTTAAGGGACGCGGATATAGCAAATAAGGAGATCTAATATGGTTGCTAAACCTGGAGGTCTTGGTAATAATGAGATTGTTCAAATCGGCAGTAACCGGTATGGAGACATTGCGCCAGACGTTAAAAGAGTTGAGAAAGTTAAGGCTAGATATTTAGCTGGGGACAGCATTTTGTCTAAGCTCAAAGCTGTTTATAATGGTGAAGGTGTTAGAGTAGGTGAAACCCCTAGAAGAACTCTTGACTATGGAGCACCCTCTAAAGATAAAAATCCTTAAATGGCATATCTTACACCATCTTTTTTAAGAGAATCTCGTCATGCAAAAGTAACCAAAAAAGGAAGATATTTGCGTGATGGAGGATATAAAAAGAGAAAAACTAGATCACCAAAAGTAAAAGTATTTAAAAAAGGAAGATTTATTCCTAAAGAATATTCATTCTAAAACAAAAGCCCTCAATCTTCTTGAGGGCTTTTTTCTATCATATTGATTAACCATTTATTGTGAGGTTCACAAACATATACGTCTGCCTTACTGGTTTTTAAAACTTTGTTATATATTTCAGCCCTAGTTTCTATATCTACACTTAAAAATACTAAGTCTTCGTGTTCTAGTTTAGAGTAATCAAAATCGTTCCCATCCATATGTAATATAGTAATTTTGTTTTCAACATTAGCGGCTTTAATTAAAAGATTTCCAATTTTTACACATCTTTCATCATAGTCTAGTCCAATAAGATTAATATAAGGGTATTGTTTGTGTATATCAAATAAACTATAAGGATATAGACCCGATCCTACAAGTATTAAAGTTTTACATTCTTTAAATTTATATCTTTTCTTTTTTGTTTTTAGAGTTCTTGCTATCCAAGCATCTTTTTCGCACAATTCAAACCCAAGGCTAAAGTCATTTTGTTCTTTAAAGTACTGTATCCAAGTCCACTCATTATTTTCAATACCTTTTTGCCAATTAATTTTTTCGTCTTTTAATTTTTTAATTGTATTCGAGGAGAATTTTAGCTGTTTTTCTTGTGCCATCTAAATCAAACTCACAATTCTTTGGAAACTCATCATACTCATTTAGTATCTCTCTTATGTATTTAGAAATATTTTTTAAGTCTCTTACAGAACACACCTTAAACAGATCATAAGGTTTCATAACATAACTACGAACAAACTGTTCGACCTTACCTCCATCTTCTCTTGGAATGATAATACTAGGAGTTCTACTAGAGAGTATCTCCATTGTACTGTTGTAACCCCCATAAGTAATAAACATAGTAGAAGACTCTATCAATCTAGATAAATTAGGAATGTAATCTACGGCTAATATATTACTTTTTTTGCGAATCCCTATTTTATCTTTCAGCTTTTTATTAGCCATAAGGACTATAAAATCTAATTCTGGAAATTCTTTTGCAGCTCTTAGTATATTAGAAAATATTGATAAGCTTTCTTCTTTATTAAGACCTACACTCACATAAACTTTATTATTTAACCTTTTGTGTTTTTCTTGTTTGGGATCGGTAACGTAGCCTGTATATTCTATTTTTGACTCAATTTCTTTGTACAATAACGCTGGGTCATAAAAAGACAGAGAGTCTGGTAATAACGGCAATATTTTTGGGTCGCCGTGAATCAATATTTTATCTAAGTATTGATTAACTACTAGATTTTGTGTTTTTGCTACCCAGTCTTTTAATCCTTGCTCATGTGGCTCATCCCAAGGAAAATCCCTAATACTACATATAATTTTTATTCCTTTTGCTTTCGCTGCTTCAAAAAAAGAAAATAATTCAAATGCCCACTGATGTCTACAAAAAGGAAACCCTTCTGATACTATAACACTAATATTATTATCGTTTAAAAAATTCTTCCATCTCGCTATTCTTTTTATCACTAAAGGTTCTTTCATTAAAGCTTTAAAAATATTTGGCTCTGAATGGTCGTAGTCTTCTTCTTTAACTAGTGTGTATTCTTTTTTAATTCCCTTAATTTCTAGAGGAGGCTTAAATAAATGATTAACAATACAACAATCAGTAAATTTAGCTGTTTCTTCTGCAATATGTTTTATTCTCATACTATGGCCTAGCCCGCTATAATATTGCGTCAGAAACAAAATCATTCGCTGACAAATTCCTTAATCATTGGAAAAATAGGTTCAATAGCCTGAGCACACGCACGAGCTACTTCCATATGTTCTTTTTGCGTACCGTGCCCACTACGTAGCTCAACGTAATGCACCCACGATCTAAGAGTACCATTCATATAAATTCTACTTTCTATGTTACCCTCTGGAAGCACCGCTCTAGCTTGTTCTTTAGCAATCCCATTTTCGATAGCCCAACGATATACTTTTTGCGCACGCTCAATTACAGTAAGCTGTTTATGGTGCCAAGTTTCTTTTATTCCAGTATCGTCAGTTTCTACACTATTTTGTCTATTTTTAGTATCTTGAAGTCTTGCTTCTCTTGTTGTAAAGTCTAAATCTTTAGTGGGATCAGCATACCTTTGGCTAAACTCTTGAAAAGAGAATGAGCGATGTCTTAAAATTTGTCTTGCAATATCCCTAGTAGTTTCAATTTCTAAACAAACACTAGCCATCTCTAAAGGAGACCAATGTCCGTGTTTAATTAAATAACGAATTAGCTTTTCACTTGTTTCGTTATTCATTTGGTTATCGGGGTTAGATACTCTTGCACAATATGCTACAACATCTTGTACAGTGTCTAACCCAATAAATGCTTGTTCTGGTGTTTGTGAATATGATATTAATCTTACGTTCATAATCTTAGCCAAGTCCTTAATCTCTTATTTAAATCTCTTAGTTCTTTAGTCATATATATTATAGCAAATAACATTGCATTACCAAGTAATACAAAAAATAGTTGTGATAAAGTAAAACTATCAATAAAAAACAAATAAATTTCTATCAATATAAATTCTATATTTATTTTAAGTAACCAAAATATAGGATCTTTTAGTTTATCTAGTACCACTACTACCAAATCCCCCTCTATTAATAATTAATTCTTCTGTATCATTTTCACTAAGAGACACAGTTTCTCTTTTTGGTTTTTTTACTAAACCTCGTTTTTTTACTTTTTCTTCTTGTACCCACGGGTGCGCATTAGATAGTATCACTGTCTGTTCTATAGCATCTACATATTCAAAAGATACTTGGGGCACTGGTCTAAAACATGCTTGTGCTATTCTGTCTCCTGGAGATATAGTAAAAGTCCTGTTTCCCGAATTATAAAGTATAATTTTTACTTCATTTCTGTAAGCAAAATCAACTGTTCCGGGACTGTTAACTATCATTATACCATTTTTATGAGCTAATCCGCTTCTAGGTCTAATTTGTATTTCCCAAAAAGGATTATCTATTTGAAAGTATAATCCTGTTCCTACAGTATCTCTACAATTAGGTTCTAATACTATTTCTTCTAGTTCACAAGCTCTTAAATCATACCCAGCATCAAAAGGATACTGTTGTTGTAGATTCCAAGTAATACCTAATTTTTCTTCTAATTCTTTAGCGAGTTCACTTTTTTCTATTTTTACACTAAGATGTTGAGACACCTTGCAACTCCTCCCAAGCTTCTTGACCGTGTTTACCTGCTGTTATTGCTAGTTCGTTATGTTTTTTTAAGGTGATAAGTTTTTCGTTTCGTAACAAAATTTCTTTACTCTCGTTTAAGTTTTTTAAGAATTTTGATTTTGCAGGTTTGATAGGTAGAGAATCTAGTAAGTTATCAAGAGTTTTATATTCTCTTGCCAGTGTTTGAGCACGTTTAGGGCCAATACCTTCTACTCCCATAATATTATCACTCTTATCCCCTTCAATTATTCTTGATAACATGTATTCTTCTGGTGTGACTTGATAATCCTCAATGAGAGTGTCTATAGTTATTTCTTTTCTAGAAAACATGTTAAATATAGACACTTCGTTATTAATTAATTGAAACAAATCTCTATCACTTGAAATTACCCATGTGTGTTCATAAGAAGGAGAAATATTATTACACAAATACGCAATAATATCATCAGCTTCTATACCTCTAAATTTGTAATTTTCAAAAGGGATTAGGTCAGGTATGACGTTTAAACAAGAGAAAAATTTATCAAATTTTTCTACGGTTTCTGGGTCTGTTGGTTTTTTTCTATTTGCTTTGTAGGTAGTAAGAAGGTCGTTTCTGTAATAACTTCTTCCAAAATCAAAACAAACTATCGTTCTTTGAGCTTGATAGCTCTTAGATAAGCTTTCAACGGTTCTTATAAAATCCTCTGTAAAGTTATCTACGTTTTTTCTTTGTAGCCATCTAAATGCTAAATTGTTAGCATCTACTAGTAATAAATTAGTGGCTGCAGCAGAGGCGTTTTCTACCTCTACTAAATCATTCCACGCTTTAGTATTCATAATATTTCCTTTCTGTATTTATATATTATAGCAATATATAAACATAGAGTCAAATAATATTATTCTTATGTTGCTTTTCTACTCAAATCTAAAGTCACGCAGTGGAAACCGCCACTGATAATTCTGTCATGTCTTAGCTCTAGAGGAATAGCTTCAATTTTATGTTTCTTAAGTTTTTGTATTAACTGTTTTTGTTTTCTATCTACTATTGCTAAATTTGGATTCACACTCAAAAGATTTAATCCAATCCATGCACTTGCTCCCCAAGGAAGCTCTGTTTTATTGCTAGCACTATAACATTCATCTATCCATATCTTGTCCCATGATTTAAATAACTTCGGTTCATTTTCTTGAGTTACTCGACTAGCATTATATAAAACTAACCCTTCTCTCAAAGGGATAATTGTACTATCTAGGTGTGCATATGAATATAAATTATGTAAAATATGTACTTTTTTGTCCATAAGAATATCTTGTAACCATTGACCCCCTAACTCGTTTCCTGTATTACTTACTTGATAAAGAATATCATTGTTTATTCTCATACAGTTAGCAGCTTCAAACATGGGTTCTTTATTTAAAAGAGTTGGTTTTCTATCTATATCATCAGTTTGATAATTTTCTTCTTTATAACTTGGGGTTGGAGCTTTAACCCATTTATAACCGTCTTTCCATTTTTTAGTAAAAATATCTTTATATGCTTGAGTTTCATTTTTTCTATCAATTAACGGAGATGGGGTTTCTATTATAGTATTCCCAACAATTAAAGTTAAGTCTCTAGGACAATGATAATGGTATTCTGGTTTTTTAGTCGGGTCTGGTCTATGAACTTTTACTCCTAAACTTTTTAAAGTATTACTTAGTGTATCTAAGTCTTCTTCTTGTTCTTCTACTAACCAAGCCGGAAAAAGACCTGAAGATGTTAATATTTCTTTTTCAGTATACGTTGGATACATACAACTCATTAAACTTTTATTAGGTTTAGGTATTTTACTTCCTATTGCTGATCCTACTATAACTTCTTCTAATTGATCCCATTCATTATTGCAAGTCATTGTATATCTACTCTGCAAATTGTTAACATATATATTTGTCCCTAATTAATTCTGAGATACATACCCTATTAGTTTCGTTTCCTCTGTTATATTCTGCCCACTCATCTCCGCCTATACCAAATAGTACACAATCTGTAGGTTCTAGGTTATTTTCTCTGCAAACTTTATAATGTGCTTTACCATACTTATCCCAGTTATAATCTGGAGAAAATTTATTCATATACTCTATTCCTATTCCCAAACTCATACTATTTACCATGTTTACAGAATTTAAGATATCAATTGAATCATCTGTGTCTTCTTTTTCAAACCTAATACCAAGACGCAAATTTTCAGCACCATAAAATGCTTTTGATAAAGAAAAAGTTATCATATCAATACATTTATGAGATAGATCAACATTAATATTTTTTGTGCAAGGGAGATAAGCGAAATCTAAAAGAACAGGAAGGTTCATAGCGTCACAGGTAGTAAGGATACCAGGTAAAGTTGGGTGTTGTTTTCCGTAATCACTGAAAGGTACAGACATTATTATGGCATCATTCTCTGTAATTTCAGTATCGTTTAAATAGCCCCAGTTTATATTTTTTTTAAAGCACGCGCTATGATACATAAACTCACCCCTAAAGAATAAAAATCTTTTATTTCTATGTCTCCAGTGAAAGGTATCAAAAGAGTGTGCAGTACCGTTACAGGTTTTTACGTTTTTAAATAAGTGTAAATTTTTTAAGTTATTATTTTTACTGGCAACAATCCATTTTTTGAATGTTTCGATAAATTTTTCTTTTATATTTTTATCATAAAGGTTATCTACTATATCAAAAGTGTATAACCATTCTATTATTTCTAAATCTGGTATCGCTTTTGCCCCTCTTAAATCCATTAGTAAAATCCTGAAACTTGTAGAGTAACCTTATTACGCAGTCCTGCGTTTGAAGATAAGTGTAATACTTGATTATTAAATACATACCCTGTATTCTTTTTCCAATGAGTAATAACTTCGTCGTCAAATTGTAAAAATTGCCCATTTTCCCAATCAGTTAAAAACATGTTAGCCCTAACTTTTTCTTCTTTTCTGTTTGGAAATTTTTTAGTAATTTGATAAAACATATCTCTGTGCCACGGAATTATGTTACCCGGTTTTTGTAAAATTGCTGATACAGTTGCCACTTCCATATTTAATTGTTCTTCGAGTTCTTTAAAATCCACATCATCTTTTGTAAAAAACTTTTGATAAATAGTGGTGTTTTCTAAACACAAAGTATCAGGAAAACCTTCATCGTGTAAATCCGCTTGTTCTGATTTTTGGTGCTGTATACACGAACAACGATAGTTTTCCCAATCTACTGATAAATAAGGAGCAGTGTCAATATTAATTTTTTTAAAGTCAAATATTTTCATTTGTTAATCCTAATAAATAATTTTCCACGCTTTTTATTCTGGTTTCAAAGTGTTTATGGTTATGCTCTAATATGTGTTTAATCTTACTATTAAACTCTTGTAGCTCATCTAAACTTTTATTACACAGTTTTTCTACTTCTATCATTACTTTTATAAATCTTTTGTCAAGATCGTCTTCAGCATCATAACTTTCGTCAATAAAGGGATGAAACGTTTTATAGCCCATTTTTTGTAGACCTTTTAGTGTATTTAATTGTCCCATCACTATAAAAGGTTTTTTCCACCACATGGGTCGTAAAGATTTTTCCGTAATATATAATTTTCCTACAAAAAAAGACTTATAGTACGCTTCTAAAACCAAAGAAAAATAAGAATTGTTTTCTATTGATTCATTAAATATTTTTGTTTCTTTTACTCTATTGTCTAATAACTTACGAAACACAGAGGGTATAGGCTTGTCTGTAACATAACTAATTTTTTCAACAGATTGGTGGGAATAGTCTGCATATTTTAATAAATTTCTTTTTTCTAAAGCGTTTATTGTAGCTTGTCTAAAATCATAATTTGAATTTGCACTATTATTAAGAATACAAAATTTTTTCTCTTTTGGTAAATTATTAATTTTGTAACCAGAAAGTATAGAAAGGCAGGAGGTTTCGTGATTAGTTCCTACTACTATTTTTACTTCTTTATCCTCCCAAAAAGGGTTGTTTACTAAAAATATTAATTTTTCTTTTGGAACTCCATTACTTATGAGTATGTTTTTAATATTAGAAAAAGATCCCTCAGTTATAGGTTCCCAGCCTAAACAAATAAGAACATGACTTATTTTTTCAGAATCTTCATAATGAAAAAAAGGTTTTCTCGGGCCAAACCCTGTACTAGCAAAGTAACAAAAGTAATCAGCTGCCTCATTACTATAAAATTGTATTGGGTATATCGCTCTGTCATTAGGAGTAAGACTTTCTTTTTTTACAAATTCTACTCGGTTTTCTTTCCACATTTTCATTAATGCGGAAGGGATTGTAAAAAATCCATGTTCTCTCTCATTAAAATGACTAATTTTATACCAGTTATTAAAATAAATAGAATCGTTTAAGTTAGGTAAAGGACCTTTATCATCAAAATTATCAAAGACTACTTTTAATTTCTTTAATCCAGTCACTTAATATTCCCATTTTAAATTTACAATCAAAAACATTACACTCTATGTAATGTTCTATTTCTACTTCGTCGTCCCAACATACATAATCTTTAGACCTGTTCCATCTATAGATAACTAAAGGTTTCTTTTTCATAACTTCTGCTTCTCTTTGGGCTTGTCGCCAAAAGTTTAACAAATCAGAAGATGTCGCTGTAAGTAATCCATTCCAATTAACTTCTTTGTAGTGTTTACATTCAATACAATAAGGCCACGCAGCAGTATCGTGAGGAGTCCAAAGGTCTCCCTTAAGGTACTCTAACGATCCGCTGAGTGGCATACGTTTAAATTCTATACCTAATTCTTTAGTTAAGTAATCTCTTATTTTAGCTTCATACGCAGAACCTTTAATTTTACTTTTGCTTGACAAATAATTTCTTCTTTCTTATATAACTCCCTGCTCTTTGAGCTGGTCTTTAGCTAATATGTAAGCTTTTACAATATCACTTCTTACAATATCATCACTAGAGAATTCTATTTTAGCAAATTGTGGCAAATGGTTCAAGATTTTTATGAATTTTTTTAGCCCTTGCTTTTCGGTATCTCTTACAAAGTCTGTTTGATAAAAATCACCACAAAATAAAATTTTACAGTCTCTACCTATTCTAGTAATAACGGAGTCTAATTCATGGAAGTTAAGGTTTTGGCACTCATCAATAATAATTATTGAGTTGTCAAAAGTTACCCCTCTAATAAAAGAGGTGGGTAAAAATTCGACGGCTCCTTGAGTTTTTAATTTGTCATAAGCGTCTTTACAATCAAAAAGTTCTGCTGAAATTGACATATAAGGATCTTCATAGACTTCTATTTTTTCTGTTTTGTCGCCTGGTAAATATCCTATATCTCTAGTAGGCACTACACTTCTTATAATATAAAGTTTGTTATAGTGCCTGTTAGACTTTTCTAATATTTCTTCTAAAGCAAGATACATGGAAATAAATGTTTTCCCAGTTCCCGCACTTCCATGTAGTATTAAGCTTTTATTTTCTTTTTTATATGCTTCAAAAGCAAATTTCTGACTTGTTGTCAGCGGAGTTACTGTTATTAAATCGTCTAATTTAAGCCAGCGTGTTCCATTACTACCATTTTTACTCACTTTTATGTGATTCTCCTTTAAGCCGCTTTTGCGTAGGCATCATCCCAAGAACCTGTAAGTCCTGCTACTTCATATTCAGTTACTCTGTTTTCAAAGAAATTAGTATGATCAGCACCGTTTAGAATCCATTCTAACCACGGTAAGGGATTCTCTTTAACTTTAAAATTAGGTTTTAATCCTAGTTGTAGTAGACGCCTGTCTGTAATATATCTAATATATTTTTTCACCTCACTAGAATCTAATCCTTCTATTTCTCCCATAGCATAGGCTAAATCAATAAACTTATCTTCTAGGTCTACTGCAACCCTTGACATTTCATAAATTTCACTCTTAAATTTATCTCCAACTATTCTGGGGTGTTCAATACAATATTGTCTAAATACTTTAGACACGCCTTCTACGTGTATAGATTCGTCTCGTATTGACCACTCTACAACCTTGCCCATACCTTTCATCTTTCCGGTTCTTTGAAAGTTAAGTAACATGACAAAAGAGGCAAATAAAGCAACACCCTCATTAAAAACAGATTTTGCTAATGCTAGTCCTAGTCCTCTTTGTGACCCTATGTGAGAATCCATCATAAAATCTATTTTATCTGCCATTTCAGTATATTCAAGAAAAGCATGATATTCAGAATCAGGTAGCCCAAGAGTTTCATTTAATAGAGCATAAGCTCTTTGATGTATTCCCTCTCTTGAGGCAAAAGATCCAAACATATTTCTAACTTCATTATTCTTAAATTTAGGAATAAACTGATCATAATAGTTTTGTCCTACTGCAACATCTGATTGTGTGAATAGTCTAAGGATATTAGTTATATATTCTTTTTCTATTTCAGTGACTTTACCGTTTTTCCAATCAGTAACATCTTCTGATAAATCTAATTCGTCCTCAATCCAATGAACTTTTTCATGTCTAGTGGTAATCTCTACAGCCCACGGGTATTGAAAAGGTTTATATGTTTTTGAGAACTGCATTAAACCTCCAGCTCTTTTTAGTAAAATGTTGTCTGATATTTTCATTAACTGGTCATACCCACCAATTCTCTCGTCATCCACAAATATTTGTGGCACTGAGTTTATTCTTTTTTGTTTAGCATTATTCTTACCAAGAGTTTCTTCTAAGTCATTAAGACTTTGATAGAACGCCAATCTTTCTTCTTCTTTGTCCATAAGTTGTTCCTCATAGTCGAAACCATGCTCATTTAACCAATTTTTCGCCATTAAACAAAACGGACAGTCTGATTTACTTACAATTCTAATATTCATTTTTTTCATCCTTCACAAGCAACACAAGAATCATCTTCTGTTGCTACATAATCTTGTAGTTGGTCTCTTTCAATTTTTTTAGAAACATTTTCCGCTCTTTGGGTAGTTTCTGTTCTCAAATAGTATAATCCTTTACACCCGTTTTTCCAAGCGTTATAATGTACTTTATGTACATAAGCTTTAGATGCTCCTGCTGGAAAAAAGACATTTAATGATTGTCCTTGACATAAATATTTCTGTCTTACTCCTGCCTGTTCTACTATTTTTAGCTGATCTAGTTCTATTGCTGTTTTAAAAACCTCTTTTAGTTTATCACTAAGAAAATCTAGATGTTGAACAGAACCTCCTCTTGTAATTATAGAGGTCCAAACTTTATCAGTATTTTGTCCTAATTTTTCTAATTCTTCTTCTAAGTAACTATTCTTAACTAAATGAGAACCAGCTCTAGTACGATGGGTGTAAGCGTTAGCTTTTAAAGGCTCAATAGAAGGAGAAGTATTAGCTAATATAGCACTATTTGCATTTGGTGCTATTGCTAACATATGAGAGTTGCGTCTCCCTGTACCTTCCATATCTGGACACTCACCTCGTTCTTCCGCTAGTTTAATAGTTTCTTCTACCGCTTTTTGTTTTATAGTTTTAAAAATTGATTCATTTAACCGAGCGGCTTCTTTAGAACCAAAAGGTACACGATGTTTATGATAGTAAGCGTGTAATCCCATAGCTCCCAAACCTAGAGATCTTTCTTGTTGTGCTGAGTACCTAGCTCTACTAATTTCATCGTTAGCATTTTCAATAAAGAATTGAAGCACATTATCTAAAAATCTAATCAAGTCATTAATCATTTGGGTGTTTACCCAATCATCATATTTTTCAATATTAACCGAAGATAAACAACAAACAGCTGTACGGTCTTCACTAGTGGGTAAATGTATTTCATTACATAAATTCGATCCGTTAAGTTTTAGTCCTTTATCTTTCATAGATTGAGGTAAAGCTCTGTTAGCTGTATCAATAAAGTTAAAATATGGTTCTCCTGTCCTAAATCTAATTTCTAATAGAGTTTCCCACAATTTTCTAGCTTTCATTGTATCTCTAACACTTCTGTCATTTGGGTCTAACAGATACCACTCCTCATCGTTATCTACAGCTTTCATAAATTTATCAGTTAAATTTACTGCGTTATGTAGATTTAAACATTTACGGTTAATATCTCCTGTCGGGACTCTCATATTGATAAACTCAATAATATCTGGATGATCAATATCCATATACGCTGCATAAGACCCTTTTCTAGTTTTACCCTGTCTGTACGCAGTCATATCAGCATCTACTGTATGAAGAAAAGGCATTGGTCCAGGAGCCTTATCTGATACTGCCCTAACATCACTCCAGTGTCCTCCTACACCTCCACCTTTAACAGATAACCACCTAAGTTCTGAGCTATGATCTATTAGTCCTTCTAGAGAATCTGGTACATAAGTTAAAAAACAAGAAATAGGTAGCGCTTTTACTTTTTCTCCTGCTATAGGAGCATTAGAAAGTACTGGGGACGAATACATAAACCATCCACTAGATACATAATTATATATTCTTTGCGCAAGTGCTAAATCTCCGTAACAATAAGCAACCGCTGCACGAGCAAAAGCGTATTGCGGAGAGGGTTCATCTTCTCTACAATAGTAATCTTTTAATAATTTTCTTGCTTGATCTGTTAGGTTGTCGTCTTTACCAAGGTCAATTGTTATACCCAAATGGGTAATAGAATCCCTAGGAAATTCTAAAATTTCCGCTGTATTTTCCATAGTTTTTATCCTTCAATTTTACTAATGTTATTTTGTTTATTTATAGATATTTTTTCTATCAGGGGATGGGTAAAATCGTGAGATATCAAAAAAACGTTCAAATCGTTTTCTTGTTGCAAGATTTCAATTAGTCTTTCTTTCCCTGCTTCGTCTAAAACCCCAGTTACTTCATCCAAAAATAAAAGATTAATATAACTGCCACCAAGCCTAGATAAAAGTTTTCGGATAGATAGTAAAATTGAAGTTTGAATCCTACTAAACTCTCCTCCAGAAACGCTTTCAATTGTTGTTTCTTTTCCATGATTAAATATAATTATGTTTAATTTTTCTCCAGTTAGTCTAAATACTAGCTGAAATTGTCCGTCCGAAAATTCCGCTAAATATTCGTTTATGGTTTCTTCTAATTCTTTGGTGAGATTTTCTAGTTTAAATGCGACTATGCCCGTCGTGCTAAAAGCTTTTCTTAAAATACTTAAATTTTGGCTTTTTGATTTAAGATTAATTATATCAGAATTAACCTCGTCTTGTCTATTTAAAAATTGTGCTTTTTGTTCTGTTAGAGTATCTACTTTAGTATTGTGTATTTTAACTTGTTCATTATGTTCTACTACTTCTTGTCTTAAATCTTCTTGTTCTCTTATTTGAGTTTTTAAAGATTTTTCTTTTCTCTCAAGTTTTTCATAGTCTGGATATTTGTTAGGAATACTACTATCTATTAGTTGAGAAAGTTGCTCGAATTTTTCAATTGTTTTTTGATTTTCGTTGTAAACATTAGTTTCTTCAGCAAATTTATCTTTTTCTTCTATCAGAACTTTAAGTTCATCACTTAATCTATTCATTGTTTTATTTGACGAAAACAAATCTTCTTCTAGATTAGACTTCATTTGTACTGCATGGCTATTATCTATTGGTTGTCCACAAGCGTAACAACTATCAGCAGTATCTATAGCTTTAAGTTGTTTATTTAAGTTATCAATATGATTTTTTGTTTTTGCAACATTAACTTGAAGAGTTTCTAACTCTTCAAAAAGCGTAGGATTTACTTCAGGAGATTTTAGTGACATATCAAATTTTAGAGCATCTCTGTCAGAAATTAACAAATTGTTTTTGTCTATTCTTTTACACTGATCTACATATTGTTTTAGCTCTGTCTGTATAAGACCTAATTCTTCTCTAAGAGCTTCATTAATTATAGGAACTTCTTTTAACTCACGTTTTTCCCCAATATTTGCTTCTTGTAAAAATCTTTCAATACTATTTAGTTCTCCGTCTGATTTATTTAATTCTTTTTCTACTTCAGAAATTTTTAACTTTAGTGTATCTCCAATAGCAATATACTTTTCAAGCCCAAATAAATTTATTAAAAACTTTTTTCTATTTGTGTCTGTTGCTTTAATAAAATCTAATAAGTCTGTCGAGCTTTGATATGTTAATTGAGAAAATATTTCAAAGTCCATTCCCAAAACTTCAGCAACTTTTTTGTATGTATCTAAAACTTTGTGCTCAGTTAGATCAACAGTATTACTATTCGTGTTTTTATAAAAATTAACTTTTCCTGATGCACCTGTCCTAGATACAGATATATTGTAGTCTACTTCGTCTACTTCAAAACTTAGTGACCCTGACCATGCTTTTCCATTTCCATAACGGTTTAAGATATCGCCTTTTTTAATACCTTTAATATTCTTTCCGTATAATATTTCTTGAATAATTAGAGCGATTGTAGATTTCCCACTACCGTTTGCCGCCGTTAGTTGTGCAATATTGTAAGAGTCTAGAGATAAATTATTATCATCTCCATAACTAAACATATTATTTATTGTTAATTCTTTTAATTTTATTTTAGACATTTCTTATTTTCATATTTTCTGTTAAACTTTTGTAATTTTCCCAATCAATTGTTGGTAGTATTTTTTCAAACTTTATCTCATAGTTTTTAATAGCTTTGCTTATAACACTGTCCCAAGTTATAAAAGTTTGATGAGGATGTCCTACTTTTTCTCTATAATCTTTTAATATTCTGTCTTGGTGATTTTGCAATTTTTCCCAACCTGTTCTCTTAATTCTAGCAGGTAGATTAGGAAAAGCTTCATATAGAAAAGTATTATCTTTTTCTCCAGGTTGTGACCCGTCCCAGTTACTTGTATAATGCAAGAATATAGGTTCTAAGCTTGTAAAAGTAAAAAACTTTTTGTTAGCATTTATTGCATATTTTACTAGGTTTGGAGAGTCTTCCCACCAACCCCACCCAAATATAGGATGTACATCTGGGTTATGCCCACTATAGATTAGGATTGTGTCATCGTCTACAAAATCAAATAAATGAGTTAAAGCCATTTGACTTAATGAGTGTGTAAATTGTCCATATTTTTCTGCTTTTACTAAGACACTATCAACAAATTTTTCTTCACCTAGTTTTACTACTTTATGTTCAATATTTCTATCTTTACAATATTTTGCAGCATAAACTATATCAAAATCGTTTTGTCCCCCAAAAAGGCGAAGAGTAATAGCAGTAAAAGGAATACCTAATTGATAAAAAGCTTCTGCAGTAGCTTCACTATCAATTCCCCCACTTAGTGCGAGTGTGAATTTATAAGAAGAATAGGTGTGAGCAAATTTAGAAACTAGACCTGTTAAGTCGTTGTAAAAGGAAGCACTTCTATTTTTGTATTCTGGACAAGTAACTCTACAACCCAACACAGGAAGTTTTGTTGAGCATAAATACCCGTTTTTAGGTCGCATGTATGGTTGAGAGGTTGATTTAGATTGAAGATATTCCCAATAAACTCTATTTAACGAAAGATCAATATCTGACATTAATCTACAAACCCTTCACCTTTTTTCCAATGATGTAGCCTGTGACAAAATACAACCCACATTAGTGAAAATAAAGTGTCTGATCTATATGTCCCGTTTTTTACTTTCAATTCATACATTTAGATTTAACTCTAAAAATTCATCAATTATTGCTTTTGGGTTACCTGTTTTGATATGCTCTAAATATAAAGTTAGTTCTTCTACAATTGTTTTGTCCTTTAGATTTAATTTAGAGTCTTCGTTAGGTTTATATGCTATTTTTTTGTCTAAAAGTTTGGAATCTTTTACTTTACTTAGCTCGTCTAGATTACCTGTTACTTCATAAATAACATGATCATACCCACCTTCTTCTAGGTTATCATTAACTTCAACTGTTCTTCTAACAAGTTTTGGCAAATTCAGAACTTTAAAGTCTACACTATAGTTTTGATGATCTACATAATCAATCACATTTACCCCATACTTTTTTGTTTCATCTCTATCAAAAGTTACATTTAACGGGCTACCACAATAATAAGCAGGATAATCCAAGTAACGATGATTAAAGTGTATGTCACCGAGAAGTATGAGCGGCCAGGGACGAAGCTTTTCAAAATCGTATTCAGCCGTGATGTGAGGTGGTACTTCTCCACGGATGTGAGCAACCAGAATTTCATTTTCTTTATATTCTGGTAAGTTATCCGTTTGCATCTCTCCATACGGGAAGAAACAAAAGCCTTGGCCCCGTATACTCTCAGATCGGTTTTCTGTAATAAGAACCACGTTCGGATTTGTAATAGCGTGTAGTTCATGAAAATGCTCCAAAAATGTTTTGCCTTTACGAGTAGCTTCGTGATTTCCCGGAATTATATATGTCGGAATTGTGACTGAGTTTGCAAAACGCAAAAAAAGGCACACCTCATCTGGTTCGGGTTTTCTATCGAAAACGTCACCAGACAAGATATGCACATCGCAGTCTTTTTCTAATTTATGTATTTCTTCAAAAAATAGCCTAAATCTATTAGCTTGCCACTCGTAAGGAACTTTTTTCTTGTGTAAGTTAATGTGCCAGTCAGCACTGTGTAAAATTTTAATCATCCTTTATTTTAGCATTTTTTACTATGAATGTCAATGGCTATTTTACTTTAATATCCGTTAGGGATAGCTACGTAGTGAATGAACAATACAATCCCTACACTAGCGCCTAACCCGATCATCATTTTAAAGAAATCACGAGTTACCAACGGGAACACTTGCTTCATTGTTGTGTTTCTCACTGAGGCGATTGCTAGTTCGCGCCCTGTTAACAGACCTACGAACACCCATGTGGTTGACATTGGAATATCGTTTAATTCTTTGAAGAACCATAAACACAACCAATATACTAGGTCAATGATGGTAGCTGAACGAATATATCGAGTGCTTGTTTTTTCTAGAACGATATTTTGAATTTTACCGCCTCGCTCTCTGAACATCCATCCTAGTCCTACAACAAATACGATGCTGATTAGAATCATCAAATCCCACGGAATTTGTCTTGGAAGGAATACAGCAATATTAGCCATATCATGTGATAACCAAGTCCACCATAAGAATCCTGTAGTACACCATTGACCTACTCGCCAATATGCTTTATACTTATCGCTGACAGGTTTTTTCTCGTCTAAGACTCTGGATACGATATGCCATATTGCATATGCCGCGACAGCCGCGACTGCATATCCCATCATAGATTTCATTAGCATTTTTTCTA
>MDSY01017200.1_pt1 | contig 39855 bp, 21 predicted proteins | sample 811131 | NCBI WGS metagenome assembly MDSY01 (sample SAMN05326643, study PRJNA326480) | marine metagenome | isolation source: seawater | place: Atlantic Ocean: South West | collected 2010
ACGAGAAACGACCTAAAAAGCGTCAATTCTCGAACATCTCGAACGAAAAACTCCTTCGAATATCCCAGTGGCGACGCTTCGCGTAATTTGTTGTAAGCCGCGGAAGAGGCACGCACTCCTGCAACGCGCGCGGTTGGCCTCACCACGGCATACCAGTCATCAGTTTCGTCCAGTTCATTGCAAACTGGATCGCGACGCACGCCTCAAACCGCTTCGATTTGATCGCCCCCCGACCACGCAAATCGCACGACCCTTTGAATAATCGAAGCAACAAGATGCGCGACAGCTTCCTGGAGGTTGAGGACGAGGACGTCACCTGTGACAACCTCGCGTTCGCGTTTTCGAAATTCGCCCCGGGTTCATCCCCCACCAGCACGCTGCTTGACTTGACCTCTGTGGACGACGTAGGTTCCAAAAACGTCACGACCCAGGCGCAGGAGCTAGTTGACTTTTTCCAGGAGTGTTACGTGTGTGGGGATGGCGAAGCCATGGCGACGAGAATCTCCCCGCATCAATCAGAGTGGCGCGACGGCCCCAAGGTTGTGAAAGGCCGAGCTGAAATCTCAAAGTACCTCACGGAGCAGTGGGGAGCACAGAAGAACAGGACACAAAAGTGTGAGCTGTACGTGGGGAGCGCGACACGGGTGGTGATGTCAGTGGAGCGCGAATGGTCTGACGCCAATGAACCATGGAAAACAATTTCCGAGAAAGGGATGGTGTGTTGGGAACTGGACGCCGGCCTGGTCTCGAAGCGCGTGTTCGTCGTGGAACCCAGTGCGAGTGCGTGAGGTGGTTTGTAGTGTAAGACTGAATACACATACACCTCTTGCTTGTAGTATTTGTTATAAAAGTTGCATGTAATGATCGAAGCGTATCCACTTCCATCGACGCGGCGAGACGTCAAGTGCGCCTGCTGATTCCCATCAGCACTCCAAAGTGCTGTGAAAAAGAGACTGATTACACGCCCCTTTTCAGATGTCGATGCACTGCGCGTGCGTCGCGGTTCGCGCACATGACACGACTCCCCGCGTGCGCCACTGGCATCGTGTGGGACGTCGTGTCAACACGACACGCGCTTTCATTGAGGAAGGACCAACCGAAACCCCCCTAGCGTTCGATGTGGTGATGTTTCGCGAGAAGGGTGGGGATGAGACGGGGAAAGATAATCTAGATGAGGCCGGTACCTCCTCACCCGACCTCCGTTGGAGCCTCGGCGCGGTGGTTTCCGTGGACGAGGTAAACGGAGAGTGTATACTAACTCCCCTGTACCAAGATCACGAAACCAACGTGTGGCTCGAGTCCCACACGCGACCTTCGCAAAGCGTAAACCTTTCCGATTTGAAAATAATTGTCCCGAGCGATTTCGCGCAACGCATGTCTCCCGACCGCGTCAGCAACCCCCACGGAGAACACGCCGAGGACTTCTGGGAACTACTCGTAGACGAGGAACACGGTACGATTCTTGAAAACGTAAAGAGACAAGACGAATAGTAACACTAGTAGAATCATAAATATTAAAATAAGTAATACAGCGGTGAGCAGTACAGCGCTTAAAACAAAATAATAAAACAAAAAATACTTAAATGCACACGTCGCAAACAGGCGCGTTGCGTTCTTGTTTCAGCTTCTCCTTCAGCTCTGTGAACGTTTGCCGAATTTTATCGTCAGAGTTGTTTCGGGCCAGGTCCAGCTTTCGTAAACCGGTGTACACGTCGAAGGAACACTTCTGTTCGTCCGAGTGAGTACTGTTGGGCGAGCCGCTTTCGTTGAACGCGGTGTCGAAGCTCCAGTTGCGCCGCATGTGGTCCGCGTCGTCGTCGTTGATAGGGTTCAGTGACGCGAACCCCTTCATCAGTTTCGTAGTAGCCGCCATCGAGTCCTTCGCGTTTTGCGACAGCACACTGTGCAACATGCACGTTTTCCTGTGCTCCACAGACCGCGCGGAGGTTGGGCGGGAGGACGGCTGGCTGGGGGGCTGCGAGCCGCGTCGCGACACGGAAGGGGAGCGGCTACCACCACAGGTACACCTAGGGTCTGCACATTTAGGGTCTATAGCCCTTGCCAGCGCCAGCAACCCAGCCTCGCCAATATCGTTGTCGCTCGCGTCCAGCTTAGTCAGCCGCAAACTCGTCCACGTTCCGTCGGGGTTGATCACCGGCGCTATGGCGTCCGCCAGCGCGGAGGCGCCTTCATCGCCAGCTCTGTTACCCCCAATGCCAAGCGCACGCAACGATTCGTTCGCACACCAGTGCGCGGTGACTTCGGTGACCGGGGGGGCGCAATAGTTTCCGGAACTGAACGGATCAGACACAGGCACATCAGCACTAGTAGTACCTTTTTGCCCGGAACCGCCAAAGCTCACCGCTAACGGCGACTGGCCCCGCGCGCTAGTGGGCCGCCCTCCGCCGCTTTCGTAATTGGTACGAGCACTTGCCATAGAGGAAGGCACCGAAGAAGGGTTGTTGCTGTGTGTCTCAACGTCCCTATGACTAGGCACCCCAAGTCCCGGGTTCCCGAACCCAACGGTGACGTTACCGCGCGGGGTCAGCGCCGGCGAGTTCGCGCCGCTCGAGTTTGGGCTTGAAGCGTAGGCGCCGAACCCAGAGACTGTTTGCCCATAGAGAGACATACCGAACCGAGCAGAAGTGGGCCTACTACTCGGCCTAGAAGCGTTCCTACTGTTCGGCAAACTCGAGTTGTTCGTGTTTCCCGACCCATTACCCGCGATATTGCGGCCGAACGCAAAGTTAGTACCGGCCCTGATGGAATCGTCAAGGAGCGTCGAGGTTCCGCTTTTTTGGAGCTCGCGCTGGTCTTTTGATTTCTTCATTCCTAAACACCACCGTGGGGCCAGGGCTTTCGCAAGAGCAGCGATGCCTTCCGCACCCGCGTCGTTGAACTCCAGGTTTAATACTGCTAACACCCCTCCGTACATCCAGGGTTGAGGGTGTAACGGGTCAACATGAGATGATCCAACAGCTCCGGGAGGAGGCGACGCGAACGCCGCGACGGAAACGCTCCCGTCCATCGAGAACATCTCAGAGTCCGACGCCGACACCTCTTTGCTGTCGTCCAACACCGGCGCCACCGCCTCCGCAAGCGCAGCGACACCCTCCGCACCCAACACGTTATCCCGCAAATCAAGCACCTGAAGAGACAGGTTGAACACCCACCCCCCGGTTCTTGAGGGGTAGGTAGAGACGTTTACATTTTTGGTAAAATGATGATGCGAAAAACTTGTGTCCTCCAAACAGTCGTCGTCGTCGAAGCCAGCGATTCCACCCGCTCCGTTGCATCTCGGTTTGATCGCGTTCGCGATGGCGCGTGCACCCTCTGGGCCGATCGTGGCGCCACCTAAATGTAACTCGCGTAGCCGTGGGTTGTGCACCCACCGGCCGTCAAACTCTCGTCGGGGGCGCAACGCGTCCGCCACGTGCTTGGCGCCGCCGTCGCCGAGACCGGTTTTCGACAAGTTCAAAACCCGCAAGTTGCTCGGAAACGTCCACGAGTACGTTTGTGACTCCGAAGGCACTTGTGACTGATCGCCATACAAAGGGGTTTCAATCTTCCTCGGCCGGAACACGTCCGCCAGCGCCTTGCCTCCTTCCTCGCCCAGTAACACGTTCGCCAGGTGAATCGTCGATAAAGTCTGCGCGAACGCCCACTTGCCGTCGGGGTTCTGCCGTGGCGCGAAGCTCTCGCTCAACGCGAGCGGTCCTTCCTGGGAAAGACACGAATTGGCGTTCGCGTGCAGGTGCTTGAACATGGGGTTGTACACCCACTGGCCGTGGTGGGTTCTGACAGGAGCGAACGCGCTTGCGATGCGAGCCAAGCCCACATCCCCGAGCTGATTCCTTCCGACGTTCAGCGACCGCAGCGTGGGGTTAAACGCGAACTCGGAGTCGTCTTCGCCGACGACACCACCCGACGCCGGTTGCCGTCGCGGCGCCAACGCTTCTGCCAGGAAACGAGCACCCTCGGCACCTAAACGGTTGTGGAACAACGAGAGGTGCGTTAGCCCTCCGTGGTGCCTGTACTTTGAGGGCCCATTGAGGTGCGGGTCGTTGACACGTGGCGCAATTGCATTCGCCAACGCCGCGGCGCCCCGCACGCCGACTTCACAGAAGTTCAAGTTTAGACGTTCGAGGCTTGAGTTGCACACCCACCGGCCGCTGATCATAGAGTTGTCAGTCTCCATTTTTGAAGAATCCATTGAGGAATCCATGTCCCCTCCCGTAACATTCATCCAGACCGGTGACAGCGCCTCCGCAATCACCGCGACCCCGCCACACCCGATGTTGTTGAATTCCAAGTTGAGCGATTTTAGGAATGAATTATGTGAAAAGCTCCCGTCGGCGTTTTTGCGCGGCTTCAGCGCGGACGCAAGAAAAGCGGCGCCCTCCGCCCCGATACTCGCGTTACTCAAGTTTAACCCCGTGACTCTCGAGTTAAACTGCCAGCACCCGGAAGGTACGCTCTGCGACGGGGTCAAAACCTCTTGTAACCGCTGCTTGATCGAAGGCGAGGAGTTTGCGCGGTGCGCGCGAGAGGACTTTTGTTTGGGTTCACCGCTTGAAGCGCGTCCACTGCCGTCGCCGTTGTTGTTTTCAGTACCCCCTCCACCCCCTCCTCCTTGCAGTTCAATCCCCAGCACCGGTCGTGAGGGCCGTCCCCGCATACTGGCCCATTCTCTGCGCAGGCTCTGCATGAGATCCGAATCCTCGGATTCGCGTGAGTTTTGCCGGCGCAACGAAGTTTGCTGCCGCGTCGTCGGCTTTGTTGTTTCGGGGTTGGAACTGGAAGGGGCGGAGGTGGTGGGGGTAGAGCCGGCTCCGAGACTTTGTTCCGCGCGTTCACTGTCTCTCATTCTATCGACTTCTTCTTGTCGGTCCCTCGCCCTGGCGATATCCACGTTGCTCAATGTGTTCGCCTCTTGCTCGAACCGGGACGGGACGGAGGTCGTGTTTTTCAAATCGGGTAATTTAGTCGAAGCGCTCCTGGAAAGCGGCGCGGTAGAATCGTCGGGAGCGTCGGTATGGGCAATTAGTCTGATACGTTTCGGCTTTGACACCACAGCAGGCCCTTGTGAGCCGTCTTCGTCTTCAGAGAGTTCATTCGTGTGTTCGTCCAATCGTCGCAAGCCGGCGAAAAGCTTGCCGCCGCTCACCGACCCGCCCCTCGAATTATCCCGCGATCCATCTCTGCTCCCGCCAAACCCGCCGTGGTCCAGGTTGCACAGCGAGTACACGCGCTTGAACGAATCCGCGCCGTTGTGAATTCCGCCTTCTCGGGGTGACCCGTCTTCCGAATAACCCCCGTCCCTCCAGTCCCAGGACTGGAACGAGCTCGGCCTTACCATGGGTGGACCTATGCGCCGCAGCGTAAGATCCGCGTGCGACTGATGCCGCGAGCGAAACTCGGGCGTGCACGTGTCTTCCAAACCTTCACCTGGAACTTTCCACGAACCGTGGTTGGCCCGTTCCGTGCGTTCGATGACCCGCGCCTGTTGAAGCCGCTGGATCATCGCAGGAGCCTCGTCCTCGCCGAACAGCATCTTGCACGCGGCTTCCATGGGCGTGGCTTCGAAGGAGGGTGAGGTGTCGGCTGCCTGTGGGGTCACGAGCTCGTCGTCGCACTCGTGATCAGCCGTCTTCTCGTCTCCCGCAGATGCGTGTCGCGAGAAATCGGCCGAAACACGATCACGCCCAGGGCCGATCTGCATCGCGGCTACACGCGGCACACGCACGCGCTTGGTCTGGAACGAAGGAACACAGGTAAAGGAACAACGTCAGCGGCGGGTTGAGGTGTGTAAGGTCCGAACGCCTCCCACGCGCGCCCACGAGTACCGCGTGTCCGAAATCAACACGCTTTACAGACAGGTGCTATCCAAAAAATGCAAAAAGCGTCGGAGTGCCAAGAAACCAGTCGGCAAAAAACCGCAACCCCTAATCGGCGAATAAAAATACGCAAAATCAGGTCGCTTCGTGATTCCAAGCCACGAAAAGTGGTGTGCCCACAACCAGAAAAGCGAAAAAGCAACAATTGGTTTTGGGCTCGAGTTTTTTTGGGGGGGAGAGCATATGCAATGAGCACATGGGCTGGGCTGGGTCACTACACGTACCTGATCTCCTGACAGCCTGTCAACCGCGCACCACTGTTTCGAGGATAACGCGTTAGAGAACGCGGCAACTTGCTCAGCACTGAACCCATTCGCCCGCGCAACCGCTGTGTCGACGAGGTCATCCAAAGTTCTCGGAGTGCTTTTTTTCCCTTTAGGCGTCGCCGACCGCGCCGGCGTCTTTTCATCCCCTTGATCAGGCGTTGAGAAAAGCCCCCGGTCGGCTTTAGCATCAACCTTGGGCGTCTCCACCGACACCGACCCACTCGGTGAGTCCAGCATCGCTTTGCTTTCCATGCTGTTTTCGCTTTCAACCGGGTTTGTTTCGCCGACGGAGACGCGAGTCTTTTCTTTCAACGGCGTGAAGGTTGGCCCATTCGCGAGCCGTCTTGTCAACGTCGCCACGTCCACACTCGACGCGGGCGGCGGGCCGTTCACCGCGTCCACGTGCGAGTGTACCCTGAACCACTGATCAAGGCGCTCGATGGAAACGCACGACCAGCCGCCGGAGCTATTATTGAAAGGGGAAGGGGTGTCAGAAGAAGTCTCATTTCAATCACTATGAGAAAACCAAAAAACCAAAGCCAAGAAAAAAAGCAAATGGCCAAAAAAGCCTATTCACAAACCAAAACTCCTTGAGTTCGTGCGTTTCGCGTTTTTTGCCAGACTGTTCCGCTGCAGTGCTTGTTGTCAATAATAGTGTCGAGCGTGCCACCGCTTCGATCGTCGAATTTGGGAGCGTGTCATGGTTCGCGTGTCGACGTACCGTAACCGTCCTAACGTTTGCAACACCAAAGGCATCAGCGATTGGTACGGCGAGTCTTTGGTTTTGCAACTCGGCGGTCGCCTCGCTCGTAGCATGCTCAGCCCGCTTCCAAGGCTCATACTCCGAGTCCCGAACCCGCGGGTTTTCTCATCATTCGCGCTTCGCAGACCGAGTCTCCCGGAAGTTTTTACGGTACCGGAAGTGTGTAGGCACGGCCGGGTCGCGATGACGGGCAACCCGAGTCGCAGACTGGCCGAGGTAACCGCCTCCACCTGTACCTTGTCATCAACCGCTTCCGAAAGGGACCCCTCTTCGCAGGTTAACGAGTCGCACGGCGTGTCCACCGGCAACTCGTGCTTCGACCGATGCGGACTCACCGCGGGTGAATCCGATATTTTTTTGCCCTCGCGGTCGTCCTCCACGACCGGCACCAGCGGCGCACCCAGGGAGTTCCACCGGAGGAGCTCGGACGTGGGGCGACCCATGGTACGTGCCTATCAAAACACCCACACACTAAATGTTCCAATCTCAACTCGTGCGCCACGCGCGTTCGCAATGCCGGACATTGACGGTCCCGGAACAAGAAAACTCGATGCGTCCAAGACAATTGTCCCTCCCTTTAACTCAAGACTCGACGAGTTATCCGCTTTTTTGCGCTTTTTTTGCCGGTGAGAGCTTTTTACCGAAGTGCTGGCGCCAAGATTTTTACTGCACAAAATGGGTAGGCGCCTGCAGTCTTGTTTTCAAGGCGTCTGAGGACCAAGACAGGCTGTCCTTGGATATTTTAACTTTTTGCTTTTTAATTTCCAAAGCGAATTTCCAGAAAAAATGGTTTCAATTCTGGTTGAAAGGTATTTGTTAATGGGTTACGGTGTTGGGAAGATCTTTCAAACGTACCGGTCAACCGCGGTATCTTACGGAATCGCCATAACCCACAGTTACAGACAGTTTAGTTGCAAGGCCCACTAACCAGAGAGACGTTTTTAACTAGTTTAATGGCAGAGCAGTCTTACAACTTTTCTGCCAGCCCATCCTCTATTAACACCTTCTTGCTAGACGCGCGTAGTGGGAAAACAAGTCAACAAGAGAGGGTTCTTTGAGATCCGGAAGGTTTTAGGCTAAAACACGCACTCGTCGGGAGGAGGCGAAACGGTTCGGCGTTTTCGCGAAGGAAAACGTCGCGTCGCATTAATGATGGAGGTGTTGGGTCACTTCACGACGCACTCGCGTGCGTGCGGCACCCGTGTTCGACCGTCATCCATTCGCAGTGATGTCGCCCGACGTGACCGCGAAGTGTGACGCGCCAGCACATGACGAGCATGACGACCCCTTTTCCTTCGCGTCGGTCGAACCTCCTCCTACCGATCCCTCGAAGAAACCAAAAAAACCAAGGCCAAAAAGACATCCAAGTCCTCCTCTTCAAAGAAACACGACCCGTGGAGCAGTGTAGACGACTTATCAGGCACCAAGCTGTACGAGCTGCTCGACATCCCGTTCGACGCGACTGCAGATGAGATCAAACGCGCGTGGAGAGAAAACGCGCGAAAGAACCACCCCGACAAGGGAGGATGCGCTGAGAAATTTGCGGAGATCCAAAAAGCGTTCGAGACGCTAAGCGACCCGAACAGAAAAGCAGCGTATGACCTGTTAGCGAGTGAGCATGAGTACAGGTACATCCCCGGTGTAACACCCCGAGCACGAGGGGGTGAAGATGTGCTTCTAGATGACCTGGAACGCCTTGGGTTGAAACTGGACCCTGGGTCACAATTAGTAGTGCTTTGCGAAGTGTGCGGCCGGCCTTCGAACAAGGAGTGCTTCGCGTGCGGGTTGAAATTCTGTGACTTTTGTACTCGTAAATTGCACTGGAAAGGGGGCGTGGGGTTGCATTATCCCGTCTCAAATGCCCCAGGCCACCTACGCTCCAAACTAGCAGAGAAGGAGCTCGAGAAAAAGATCGAGGAAGATTCGAAGGCGCGGTTGATGAGCGATCCTAATTACCGGCACGACGTTGAGCTCGCGGAAATCCGAAGGTTCAAGGAGATTTGCGCGGAGAGGGATTCGAGGTTTGGCATTGCGTCTAACGCTTCGCAAATGGGAGGCCGAGTTACTTTAACAAAAACCTTCGACCGTCGGCTGGGGAGGTACTACATGTGGTGTCAAACCGCGCGTAAGGTTTATATTTCGGTTTACGTACCTACCGGGTACGCTGATAAAGAACTGCGAGTGGAAGTGGTACCTGACGGGAGCGGAGGCGGTAAATACTATGGCAATGGTGAGTACTCTGGAAGTAACTCTTACTCAACTAACTCGGGTATCGGCGGCGTCGTGGTCGTGCATCCCGAAGACTCCCCCCCCGTGATCGAACGCTTGTTGGACTCCCAAATCGATGGTTCGTGTCCGGTTGAAACGGTTCGGAGCAAGGACGGCCGGCGGTGCGCTATCGCGTTGGTCAAAGCGAGACCCGGACAGACTTGGACGAAACTCTTCTCAGGCGACCCGACGTTCGCGCGCTGCTTGAAGCAACCGTACCAAGTCCACGAAACCAACGACGACGTGACGGTCACTTTTAATGAGTTGCCGTTCTGGATTAGGAGTGACGACGTGACTTGCGACGTCGACCCGTATGGGCTTTCAGTCAGGATCCAAAGCTCGGAGTTGGAGTTGGTCAGGAGGACGTTCTGGAGGTCGGACGACGCTGAGGCAGGGGAGGCGGAACAGTCTGAACAATCGGAAAACGGACCTTTATCTATAGGTGATACACTCGACGACCCCTCCTCCGAAGAACGGACCGAGAAGAAGAAGAAGCACGTGGACTTTTTGTTATATGAATCCGCGGCGTGGTCGCTGGACAGAGGAACAGGCGAGACTAACAACTCACTCGAAAATAAAAATACTGCAACAGAAGATGATGTAACCTTGACCATCGTCGTCGACAAGCGCCTTCCCACGAAACAAGAAACGCAGTTTAAAAAAGGCATCGTGCAGGACAATAGACACGATTCGCGGGTGTTCAACCCAGGAAGAGCCATAGGCGCCAGGCTGTTCACTGAGGACCAGGATGACTTCTTTCTGGAGGACGATTTAACGGCGTTGAGCTTTTTTGAAACGGGCGAGACTTGGAGGCCGGCGAAGCCTTGGGTCAAGTACTGGGGAGCCGACCCTAGTTCCTCGCCTGGCAAGGGATCGAACCTGGAACCTGAGCGGGATGTGGTTGTTACGCAGCCGAGCCAGCTGTCGCAATCCGCGCGGGTCGTGCTGGAACAACTGATCGTGATGGACGAAAGGGAAGACGAAGGGGGGGGAGAGTAAGGAATTTTTAGCCGAGAAGGGTGTAAAAATTTAGGGTTCACAAATGTCAATCGTCTTTCGTCGTCGCTGTGTCTCTTCGTACGGTACCGTGTCTCTTGTATTCGCCTCATACTGCTTTTTTACAGATCGTCATCAATAACGATAACGCTTCTGCCTCGCTTTCTGCCTCATTTTTTTGTGTCAGAAGGCACCGGGTACCTCCCGAATTCCGCAACCGCGTCGCGCATGGCGGGGCTCACGATTCGAAGACATGCGTGGTCCCAGGGGTGTATCAGCTTACTGAGGATGTGGGTGACAACGATTTCGCGGGGGATACCTGGGAGAACCTCGGGAGCAAGTTGACGCTGCTGCTCCTTAGCGTAGTACGCCAGTACCTCGAGATGCCTTTTCCCGCCCCCCCACGGGCAAGCCCAAGCGCCCCACTGGCACCCGTTGACGCGCGCCCATTTCAGAACCTCGAGATGTCCGCCGTCTGCAGCACTGTTGCAAGTCGACGCATCCCACGGACAGTCGTGCTTGCGTGCCTATTTTAAAACCTTGAGGTGTCCGTGCGCAGCCGCTGCGGAGGAAGTCTTCTCGTCCCAAGGCATGCCAATCTTGCGCAACCACTTGAGCGCCTCGAGGTTCCCGTCCGCTGCCGCCTTTGCGCACGTCGGCTCCCTACTCGAGGCCGGTAACGTTAGACTTGTGGTGATCACGATGCTATCGTCTGCCATCAAAGCTTCGTTCAAGCAAATCAGAGACATGAACTCCGAATAACCCATACTTTTGCAGCTCGCTTTGAATGTGCGCTGGACGTCATTTTTCCCAAGAATGGACCCATTCGGAGCTTCCACCAAAAGCGTGAAATTTGCAGGCTGCTACCAGCCTTTGGGTAAGCTCTTTGGATCTGCCACGGTGAGGTAGATCGAAACGTGATCAGGAACACCAGGGCATCCACGGGGGTACACCAGAGTTTGCTATTTTATCCCACCGATGACGAACTGCTCGGAGTAAAGATACTCTGCTGAGATCTTGCTGCAGTCGCGAATCACCCATCGGTGCGTGCCACTGTTCGTGCCCGTCACGTGGAGGACAGAGGGCGCCATATCGGTCAGAACAGGCGTCGAGGCGTCGTGATACGTATCACCGCACGCGATATCGCGGTTTCACCTCAACAAGGGGAGTGCGCGGTGTGTTGTGGTCGTAGCTTCTCAGTTGGCGAGTCGTAGCTTTTGAGCAAGAACTCTCGGAACTGACGAGACGTAAGTTGATTTTGGAAGCGTTCGACACAATTCTATCACAAACGGGCGCGCCCTTCACCCCCCACCATGGGTGTCTTCTCCTGTTTCTCCTGCTGCTTCGGCAAGGGTTTCTCGTCCATCGATGGCACCGCGACGGAGTGGGAAATCAAGTGCGACGCGAAATGGATATCGCACGTCATCGGCCCCGGCGGATCGAAGTTGAGCGAATTAAAGTTCATGACGGGCGCGGATATTAACATCGACAAGGGAAGCGATCCCGTGACTATCAAAATCACATCAGACGACCCGAAGAAGGTGAAGGCGGCTAGGGAAGCGGTGACCGCGGTCATAAAAGATGCGGAGAACCCGGATTACGAAGGCGCGGCGGGTAAGAAGTTTTGGGCGGAGGCGGATGCGCACGCGAAACGGGCTGAGAAATTGGCAATCGAAAAAGATGACCTCTTCGCCAAGGGTGACAAGTCCGCGGCGCACGCAAAGTTGGAGGAAGTAAAGGCGGCGCAACGGGCGATGCACGAGTCCAACAAAAAGGCCTCCATCGCTATTTTCGAAAACCGAAACAAGGGCAAGGGCAAGATGTACATGGACTTCCACGGGTTGAGGAAAACGGAGGCTATTGATTTGTTGGAAACGAGATTGAACGAATTGTCCGGCGCGAAAGGCGAGTTGGAACTGATTCCTGGAGCGGGGAAACACTCTTGGGGGGGCGGGGCGGTGCTCATGCCCGCCGTGATCGCAACCCTGAAGGATAGACAACTCACCTTTGAAAAGAAAAATGAAGGGAGCTTGGTGGTGAAGCTTTAGGAATTTGATGACAAGAGTGGAGTAGAGTGGAGTGAAAGGTGAGTGCCGAAATGCTCATACTGTTACGAGTAGATGCGTTGTATTAAATCTACATCTACAAGTACGTCTATGCTAATTCTGCTAAGTGTACTATGGGTATACACCCTATACCCAATCAGATCACACATACTTTGCTTCGTTTTCCCAGAAAAATGCGTCGTCGTCCGAGTCGTCGCCGTCTCCACGCCAAAAAGTCTCTTCCCTTTTCACCGTCTCACTCGCCTTCCCGCCGCGAGACCGTTTGCCCATACGACCTCCGCTGTTATCATTACTAGTACTCACCGAAACCTCCTGGTCCAGCCCCACGTAGCAGTCTGAGATTAAATAAACAGTGAGGTCGGTAGCCTCCAATTGACAGTCTAAATGCTCATACGAAAGCCGCACGGTTTGCTCGTCGCCAAAGCTTATTCTTCGCATCGCTAATAATTCGCCGCTTACGCACTCCCCAAGAACCACCCACCACCCTTCTTGTTTGCTTTTCGGGTAGAAGGGGGTTGCCGCTCGGGGGGCGTTTGCCCGGAAGGTTTTAGTATCGTTTTGACTGGTCCTGTCGCCAGAACCTTTCGAATGGTTCTTTTTGAACCCACCTTTCGCGGCTCGTTTCAAGCGAACCTCTACGCAGCCTTTCTTCGAGGTTTTAGCAGTAACCTCGACCACCGGCATTTTGGACGCCGCCGTGAGCGCCACTTCCAGCCATTTACCGACGACACCGGTGCTCTTCTCTAACAGGGTGCGAGCGACGTCGCGGCCACTCAAATTCACCAGCGAAACGAGCTCGGGAAGGGTTCCGACGACGGAAGGAGCTGCAGCTTTCCCTTGTTTTCTCTTGGCCTGACTCGCCGCCGCCGCCCTCCCGCTCTCGATGGAAATCCCAGGCAGCGTACATAGACTCGGATCCTCAACCCGCCGTCCCTGCATCAACTGCTGCTGCAGGTTCATTGAACTCAAACACACGCCCAGCCACCCCGCATCCGCGGCGACGTCGATCATGGCCTGTAACACTCGAACCGCGTTGTCAAGCGCCCCCTTAGCGTCCGTCACGAAATCACTGGAAGGAAGCGTAATACGCAGCCAGTGCGCTTGGAACAGCAAGTTGGCTTTGACGTGCGGGTCGTCCAATCTCCTTGCATCCACCGCGTACCCCCCTTTTCTGGTAATCAAATTAGCCAACTCAGTGTTTAACAAATCCTCGTTGTGCCGCACGGGAAGTTCGTCGTACTCCGCGGCGTTTGTTAATATTTCCAACAAGTCTTTCGACGAGTTCTTTTCATGCATGGAGTTCGCGAATAGGCTTACCGTGGCGTGCTGCAGGTAATAGAAAGAAGCGACTCTGCCTAACGTTAATGGAACGATAGTATCACTGCCGTCTTCCACTACCAAACACTTAGCATCGCTTAATTTCTTCAAAGCATCCTCGACTACTTTTGAAAGATACGCGTTAATACTGTCATGCTCGACTGATTCTAAATCGTAATAGCTGGGATTTTTAACCAGCCTGCGGAAAAAGTACGTCCAAGTCAACCAATCCACCGCGTCTTGTTTACTTTTTATGGTACCAGCCACTACCTCAGCGTTAAAGTGGTCCGGAAGCTGCTCCAGCAAGGAAGACTCAACCGGAAACGGTTCGTACAGAAACTTTTTGTAAAACGCCTTTTTGGGTTCGTGGCACATAATGACGCAAACGCCGCTGGTGTCAAACTGCGGCCGCCCGGCGCGGCCCATCATCTGAAGCGCGTCCGTAATGGGAAAGTCGACGTACCGCTTTTGCTTTCCGTCGTAAAACTCGGTGCCTTTGATGACGACTAAGTGAGCTGGGAGGTTGACGCCCCAGGCTAGGGTGCTTGTGCACACCAGGACTTGGATTTTGCACCGGGCGAACAAGTCTTCCGCAATTTGTCGGTCATCTGGGTCCAAGCCCGCGTGGTGCATCCCGATGCCAAATTGAAGGCAATGCTTCAAACTCGGGTCCTTCACCTTCTCCAGCCACAACTGGAGCTCGTCGGGCTCCATGTGAAGAAAGCACTCGGGTTGCTCATCCGCAGTGCAGTGGGTGATCAAATCCATAGCAGTGAGTCTGGTCTGTCTTCTACTGGAAACAAAAACCAGACTAGGCTTCATAGGGCTGTGGGTCTGGATCGCGGCGTACGTGGGTTTGTTCATCGTCGCCATCCGCGGGCAGTATAATTTTCCAGGGAAGCCCTGGATGTGGCACTGTAGCGGCACTGGCCGGACTGACGGTCGGAAATTGAATAAACCCGAAGTGTGCGCCGGGCGTTTATTCGCAGTATTAATTCCTTCGATACCGAGCCAATCGCCTAAATCAATCGCGTTGGCCAAGGCAGTACTCAGCCCGACGATCCGCGTCGGTAGATTAATCTTACCGCTAATGTACCGCATCCGCGACACGATTGTCTCTAAAATCGGCCCTCGGTCCGCCCCCAACAAATGGATCTCATCAATCACCACCAGCGCGACTTTCTGAACGTAGTTCCTACTTTGCCAATTCCGGGAAATGCTGTCCCACTTTTCGGGCGTACAGACGATTATATCAGCACTTAGTAACGCGGTTAAATCTGGGGTGTAGTCGCCCGTGAGTTCGACGAGTTTTTTGTTCAAAAGAGGGCACAAGTGATTTCTCCAATCACTCACACGTTCCCTGACCAAGGCTTTTAACGGCGCGATGTACACTACCTTGCGATCCGGCGTGTCTCTGAAGACTTGTAACATGGCTAACTCCGCGCTAATGGTTTTACCCGAACCCGTAGGCGCGCCTAGCAGTACGTTACACTGCCCATGGAACAACGTGTGAAACGCTTGCGTTTGTATGGCGTTGAAGTGGGTGAACTTATTAGCGTATAGTTGTTCGAACTTAGGGTTGTTTAACGCGCTTCGGGGTAACGGGGTTAGGTCTAACAAATCCGTGTGCGGGTCCACCTTATCGGGTAAGGTTAGGTTGTCGAAGGATAACTCGTGAAACGTCTCGCACCCTAACCAATTTTCACTGTTCGCTCTTAAGAAATACTGGCTCGGCGTCGGTTCGAAAATCGGAACCGTAAACACGATTCGAATAGCGCCCTCGTTGTACTGCTTTTTAGTCACCGTGATTTGCTCGCTGTGGTACACGTGTTCGTTAACCGGGTCCTCGACCCACAGGAGCCACCGCTGTGATTGCCCGTGGTGCTTATCGACCCACACAAACTCTGGGGTTAATGTAACGCTAACTCTTAACACGGTTCGGGTAATGGGTTGCACAGACGCTTCTAACGTTAAAACGGGTAACGCTTGCAGGCAGTTTTTTATTCGTTTTCCCAAGTCGGTGTTTAGCCGTATTAGGCTGCCTATTTCACTAGGACTCATATCCCACAACCGGTCAACAGATGCTTTCTTATCCTCCAGCTTAAATAAAACATCCTGGTTTAAAACCCCCGAGTCTTGAAACTGCCGCAGCGCGTGTTGGTGCGGCCACACCCGTAAGTCGACGGCTTTTGATAAAGTCAACAGCAACTCACTTAAAGTCGGCCAGCCTCGCTTTAAAGCTAACTCGAATAAAGCTCTACAGATCCTACTTGCGTTTTGACTTATATAACTCCCATCCGCAACTAGTGAAAACGCCTCACACCTAGCACGACTAATATAAACCTGCAGTAGTAAATTAACCTTGCCGACCCTGTCCGCCATGGTGGCCTTCGTGATTTCAATCGGGCAGACTTTTTTTCGATCGTTTCGTAGCCGCTCCAGCTCGGGCATCTCATCCTCCCGTGGGGAAATCGTCTCAAACTCGTCCGCGTGGGAAATCATGTGGAACACGTCTGGTAACGTCATATGCGGAGTGAGCATGGAGTCGAAAATTTCCATACTCTTAACTTTGATGTAGAAGTGCGACGCGATTCTGCCGGATTCGGTTTGGTAGAGTTGCCCTGAGCGCTCGTCGAACCTCGCTAATTTAGCTCTGTCCAGTTGCCTAGCAGCTTCCTTGATTAACTTCCCCCTGTGCCCCACTAACCCAGGGTCTAAGCGTAAATCGTCCCAACTCAACGCGTACGCTAATGGGTTTTTCTCCATCCTGTAGTGTAAGTAGGAATAGCCTAACCATCTTGAGCCTTCCCTTACGTTAGTCACCGTGCCTAACACCAGCTCGGCGTTTAGGTTGTCTGATAAATTTTTAACAAACTGCGACTCAATAGGAGTCTGGTGCGTTAACAAACTGAGGTAGTGCGCCAGTTTCTTGTGTTCCGTTATTATGATGCCTTCGCCGGAAGTGTCGAACCCTGGGCGACCAGCCCTACCGAATATTTGCTGTACATCCAGTATACCCAAGTCTCTAAACCCTCCCTTTTGAGGGTCGTAAAGAGTGGTGCCTTTAATTATAACCAAGTGCGCGGGTAAGTTTACGCCCCACGCTAGCGTCGCGGTGCAGACTAAAACCTTTATAACCCCGGCTGCAAAAGCCCGTTCAGTAAGACTCCGATCAGCTCTCAACATCCCCGCGTTGTGACACCCGAACCCCTTCGAAAATAACTCCTTCACCTCTGGGATTTTTGATTTGTTGACTTCGGTCTGGAATTTCTTGACGAGCGAAGAGTGAGACGATGATTGCGTGTCATCACCTCCACCTTCTCCTCCATTGCCAAACAGATCTACCCCCCCTTTCTGTCCCGCAATTTCCGCTACCTGCCGCGCCGTCTTCACCGTGTCTTTCCGACTATGCACAAACACCATGGCTTGTTTCCCATTCCTCAAAGTTGCCGCACACTTGTCGTACGTGATTTCAGCCATCTGAGTTAATCTTTTCACGCTGTTGGTTTCGCTGACTCCGATGAACCGCTGCGTTAACGGTATAGGTCTGTAGCTCTGGTCGAACACGAACAAGCCTTGCGTATTAACCCCTAGAAACGCGGCGACGTCTTGCGGGTTGGGTAGAGTAGCGGATAAGCCGACGATCCGTATAGAAGTCTGACTGGTTTCCACCAACCGTCTGGTTCGCGCGATCAATGTTTCAATCACGGGGCCTCGATCGTCATTCAGTAAGTGCACTTCGTCCACTATCAGTAAACGTAACGAAGAACTCGCGGATACTTCCCCCCCTTTCCTCGTTATGACGTCCCACTTCTCCGGAGTCGTGACGAGCATGGTGGTTTCGTCTAGTTCTTTTTTCGACAGCTGCGTATCGCCTGTGACTTCTCGAACGGTCAGGCCTAGGGGTTGGAGTCGTCTTGAAAATGCGGAAGTCACCTCCGCCGCTAACGCTTTCATGGGTGCTACGTAGACAATCTTGAAATCTGCTTCAGGATCATCTTCCAACCAGTCACTAGTGATATCATCGATGTGCCTCGCAACTTCCCGCAAAACAGTCATCATGGCGATGTTCGTCTTCCCGGCTCCGGTGGGGGCGCAGACCAGTAAGTTTTCGCTGCTTCGATACGCGGCGTTGTAGATGTGGCTCTGGACCCTGTTAAGGGTTTTTATGCCCGCAAACGCGGGCTGGGCCCAATCGTGAAGCTCAGTAACAGGCACTTCTCGTTCCTCTTGAGAAATTTGTGCTTGTTTAATCGCAGGCACCATGACTTCCTCGTACCCTTTGTGTGCGACTCTTGTCGTGCCCGGCGGCAAAATTTTACGCCCGCCGGAACCGCCTTTGCCCAGCCCTCTCAAGGCGGCGAATATCTCATCTTCAGTAGCGGCGTTCTCGTTCTGTTGCTTAACCTCAGCCGCTTCCCAGTCACCTTCGCACAGCACTCCAAACCCCAGCCCTGATACAACTAACAACTCCAGCAGTGGTTCCCCTTCGCCTTTCGCTAACTTGCGACCGACGTTGCGCTGTTCCTTGCGTTTTAATTTTTCTAATTTCTTGTCGCTCAAGGAAGTTACTGTGACTGTTTGGCTCGGAGCGCCGCTTCCGCCGCCTCGCTTGCGCCCGTCTCCAAACTCCTCCTCCTCCTCGCCCTCGAACGTTTTCCGTAAGTTTGTTATCCGTGTTCTGATTGCTTCACTCAGGATGCCCCGTTTTTCGATTAATTGCATCACGAACTCGATTCCGCCGTCGCCGAGAAGGTCGAATAGTTCAGCGGCTATTTGGTCGTTACTCTTTTCATCCGGCGACGACAACAGCGACCGGGCAATTGATTGGGCGAACGTCTCCCAGTTGTCATTGTTTGAACACTCAATGCTCGATTGCTTTAGCCACGCGAGTTCCTTGGTGTGCAGTGACGCGGAAGTTGAAACGTCAACCGTCGTTTCATTTAATAAATCCCTCGACCCGGACGTTCGCGCGTGCTCTTTTTCAAACTCAGCAGTCGTTGCGTTTTGTAAACCGACGCGCATCGCGTTCGCGGCGGACAACGCGGAGGTTGATGTAGGGTTTCTTTTCTCATCGTCCTTCGTTGTGGGGTTGAAAGTGTCCAAACCAATCAAACCAACCATTGACCCAGGCGCGTTGAAAGGCAAGCCCTCGCCGTATTCGGGGCGAATTCTCTGTTCAGAGCGACTACTTGTACCGCTTCCCGAACTTATTCCTTTTCGATTTCGCAACTCGATCAACGCAACGACGTCGGAACGAAACCCCTCAAACTTTTCGGAATCAATGGGGCCCAAAACTTTTTGAAGTAACTGTAGCTCTTCTTTTTTACCTTGTCGTTGTGTCACTTCCAACTTTTTACGTTCCGTTGACGGGTCGTTTGCGTACGGTACGTTTTCCAATAGTCGTTTGCAATCGGATTCGTGCTTTTCTATTTTCGCCTCGACGGCGGTGAACGCCGCAAAGGCCGTGTCCCGCGCCTGGTCCGGAAGCAACGTATCCCCGCCAGTTATGGCGACCACGGACTGGAGGAAGCTTTGAAGGGCATCGGTTACGTGTTTTGGAGGTCTATTCGGATTCTCTTCGGGGGTACAGACTAACCGGGCGAGCAAATCAGTCGCACGCACTTGAGATTGAGACTGAGACTTTTGAGATGACGATGACATCACAGATCCTCCTCTAGCTCCGTGGGATGACGAGCCAGATCCTGATGCACCCCCTTCCCCCCCAGACGAAACCCGGATTCTTTCGTTCAGTATACTTTGTCTCAAGGAAGTTTCGTGTTCCACGTCAACCCCGGGTAGCCCGCTCCGGGTATCATCTCTCGATGACGACGTGCCGAACGTCCGTAGAAAAGTCGACAACCGAGGCGTGGGAGGTGCGGCGGTGGAACTGCCACCGCCATCACCACCGCCGCCACTGCCACCTCCCATCGTGTAACACCTCCGCAAACCAAGCCACGCGTTTCCTTCTCCCCCGCGGTCCACCAAACGCAGCCCCGCCGTCGAGACACTGTTGTGAAAAGGGTTCAGGGTGTGGCTTTTTGGAAATGACTTCCTCTTGGAAATCCCAGCTTCTGTCGTCTTAATCGGATGGACCTGTTTCGTATGAGATCTAGTCTGATTCAGATACAGTTACGGCTTTGCCAATCCGTGTTCTAAAACATCCGTGTCACGACGACTCATTGATCATTGACCGCCGCACGTCCTCGTGGCTGTGTCTCGCGTGTCTTTGTCACTCCGCGGTGACTGTTCAGTGTGACTGCTCACCACTGTTCACAAACCCTAAGTGACCGTCGACCCGCACCTCAGGTCCACGGCTCGATCGGATCGGCAGTTGATAATTGTGTCAACAACCGGTAATTGTCCGATCAAGGTCCTAACCCCGGTGCTGTTAACTCTTTATGCCCAAGGAGAGCCAACCGAAAGGCGCGACTCGTAGTTACGCCCCGTCAAAAGCCTCTGACGCCGCGGAAGCCGCAGCGGACAAGGCGCTCGAAGCATCCGCCGCTACGTTGAAGCACGGCGCGGAACTCGCCGCTGAGGTTTCCAAGAAAGCGGAAGGCTTAATTTCCAGCTCCACGATGGAACCCGTCAAGACCACGCCGGGGAAGAAGAACAACCCGTTCTCCAAGAAGGACGGCGAGGTGTCCCCACCGAGCTCGCCGAAACGCGGGATGACCGATGCGGAGAAGAAAGCACTTGCGGCTGAGGCGGCGGCGGCGGCAAGTGCATCCGCGAGCGAGTTCGACGAACTCATGTCCGATCGCCTCCCCACGGTGGACACCAAGCTTGATTTCGACGAAGCCAAAGGCGGTTGGAAAGAAGCCGCGGTGACTGATATCAACGGGCAGTACATCAGCGTGTGTGGTTCGGGGTACGACGATTTGGAGCCCTTGGGTCCCGGCATCGGCCTCTGGTTCAGAACCCTGAAAGCCCTCGCTTTATACTTCTCCCTGATGACGCTGCTGATGATTTTCGTGGTGTACAACTTTATTTACCTGTACTACAACCCCGATTCTGATATGGACGAGGACACCATGGAGGCGTTATCCCGGATCACGGTAGGGGTCATGGCCACTACCGGCCAGGACGACTCCGTGGAGGGAATCGACATGCGCGACATCATGTTAGCGGTCGCGTCCATCGACGTGTTTGCGATTCTGTGCTTCCTCATAATGATCGCGCATTTAAAGCGTAGACAGGACAAGTACGTCGAGGAGAACGACGACGCTGTTGTGTCACTACCAGACTACTCCATCGTGGCGTGGGGAATCCCGAAAGACGCCACGGAGGAGGAATGCGTCGCTCATTTCTCCCAGTTCGGCGACCTCGCGGACGTCGTGGTGGTCAAGGACCTTGGCAAGGTTATGGGCCCCCGAATGGCCCGTGCGAAACAACTGGATTACCTGAAGGACATGAAGATCGACGCCGCGGCGATGGAGCTCAAGAAGCGCGAACGCGCGCTTGCACTGCAACTGAAACGCGTGGACAGGTACAAGAAGAAAATCGTCAAGACGAATGAAAAGATTGAGAAGAAGTTGACGGAGGGTTTCGACAGCGTGTGCGCGTTTATTACGTTCAACGAACCGGAAGGCAGGGCGAACTGCGTGGATGCGTACGCGGACGGGGGATGGTCGTGTTGCCCGAAAGAAGAGCTGTTGTGGAAGGGGGAGCAAAAGCTGAAGATCAAGCCGGCGCCTGAAGCGAGCGATATCATGTGGGAAAACGTGTTGAGAAAGAACGCCTTGGTGCAACTCACCAGGAAGTTAATTTCTTTCGTCGTTATTTTGGTTCTTTGTGCAGCTGCTGTGGGTGTGCTTGTGTACGCCAAGGACGCCGCATCCAACGCCGCGCCTGCGGTCTCCTGCGCCACCGTGGAACCCAGCGATTTGACCCCCGAACCCGCATTAAGCTGCACCGCTATTTGGGACCTAACAGGCGAAGACGCGTACAATGACCCGACTTCCCAAGCCCGACTTGCCGTGGACAAGTTCGTGGACAACGTCAAGCTGGAGGAGTGCGCTAACTTTATTTCCGGGGCGGATTGGATTTTGCCGATGGACACTTACTCAGCTAACAACTATTCAGTGGCTCAGAATGACGCGTTGCCCGCGGACGCCTCCGACTGGACCGGCGGGTTCATCACGGATTCACAAGCAGACGAGTGCGCTGCGTTGACGTGCAAGAAGTGCTACTGCGTTTCTTCGGTGGACATCACCTCCATGATCATGGACTACATCGGCGGCTCCTCAGCTGACTCCGAAAACTTCTGCAAGGAGATTTACGACCAAATGGCGCTTGAATCTTCCGTGCTGATCGGCACAATCGTCATGACCACCATCACGAACATGATTTTGATGGGAAGCGCGCAGATTTTTTCCCAGTTCGAACGACACAAGACGATTTCGACGACGGAAATGAACGAAGCGAAATACACCTTTGCCGCGTTGTTAGTCAACCAGGCTATCGTGCCTGTGATCATCTACTCGTTTATTGAAGTCTTAGAAGGGTTCCCCGTGCTGTTCCAAGGCCAGTACACCGACTTTGAATCAGCGTGGTATAATAAGGTTATGGTCACTATCATTTCAACCGCGATGGTCAACATCGTGGCGTTCCCCTTGGGCGCGGCGATTCCCAACATCCAGGCTGCTGTTTTGCGATCCATCTTCGGGTGCTGCGCACACAGTCAGAAGAAACTCAACGAGCTGTACTCCCCCGCTGTGTTCTCGTTAGCAAAGCGCTACGGCCAGATGCTGTGCGGTTTGTTCTACACGATAATCTTTTTGTGTGCGGCGCCTCCGCTCGCACCAGCGGCGGCGATTCTGTTCTCCGCCATGTACATCACGGACAAGTGGCTCCTTCTGAAATTCTCAAAACGACCCCCGATGTACGACCACAAACTGAACGCGTTCTTCCTGCAAACCGCGCCGTATGCGGCGTGGGTGCACCTGGCGATCGCCACCTGGGCGTTTGGCTACTACGAGATTCCTTCGTACATCATCGACCCGGGTGGCTTGGCGGGAAGCGTCGGCGTCGACGCCAGCGCCGTCACCGCCCTCGCCGGCAACTCAACCACCGGAGACCTCACCAACGCACCTGATCAGTTTGATATCTTTGCGCGAGTTGTCCGGTTGAACGCGTTGATTCCGTTCCTGATGTTCATCGTCGTCACCGTGGCGCTGTTTTTCGCCGGCCTGGTGGACAACGTCGCCGCTTTATTCGGCGGCGTCTGCCAGGGCGAGGAAAAGATCGACGAAGTGCCTCCGTTCGACGAGCTTATTTTCGCTGGTGATTCCCGGTACGACGAGTCTACTCCTGAAGGCGAACTCAACAACAAACTTTCAGGTCTTCGATCCTACAGACTGGAGGACAACCCGGAGTACATGAAGTTCTTTCCTGAAGTGCTTTCCGCGGACGGAACCGCCGGGACTTCAGCGAAGCGAAACGCCTCGGGGAAAAGCGAAACAAAAGCACCGGAGGCGCAGAACATGGCGTAGGTTGTGTTTGCGGGTCATTATATTTATGACTGTTTGCGTATACAAGAAGAGAAGAAGTATCACGAATGCTTCAGAAGAGAAGAGATGACGTTTTTATTGATGCATTTTATTTCGAATTTGGGATTTTATTTCTCCCTTCTCTCATCGTCTCATGCCACCCCATCCCCCACCCCTCTACTCAAACTCTTCCCTGAGCACGTCTTTGAACGAGAACGGCTGGAACTTGTACCCGTCGCCCTTGTAGAACTTGTTCTGGTACTCCACCCAGTGCAGGCGTAGGGCGTGCAGGAACGCGGATAAGCTTTCCATGCCCATCAGCACGCCGACGGTGGCGGCGGCCCAAACAGCGAAGCCAACCATCATCGCAACCGGAGAGCCGCTTGCGACGGACGCCATGAACACCCGGTCCCAGAACACCGCGGAGAGTTGCGCGTGAGCTAAAGATAAAGCCCATAGACGTAAATACGACGCCGTGTTCGACACGGCACCCAACACGAACTCGATGGTGTGGATCAGCTGGTGTACAACAGCGTCGCCGTAATCGAATTCTTGCGTCGATCCTCCTCCGGTGCCGGACAATCCGCCCGTGTCATCGTCGCTCCCGTCGTTACTCTCTTGCTCGCCCAACACTGCATAAGCCCCCCCTCGCCCCAACCGTTGTTCGTGTCGCTTCTTCAAGTAGTACGGCTTCGGGAACAGCATCACCGGTACCGCGGCGAACGCAGCTAGCACCAACAGAACTTGAAAGCCGCCTTGCCCGGGGAACAGTATGTTTTCGGGGCATCCGGGGCCTCCACCTTCGCCTTCGCCTTGGCAATCCGCGTTCCCAGGACTCAAGAACATGTAGATCATGACGTGGTACAGGTCCGCGGTGCACCCGGGGGTAGCCCACTTCGCGACGATCAGGATGCTGAGATATCCAAAAAGAGAACCCAAGAAAATAACCTGTGGCACGAACTCGCACCAGATGGAGAGCCAGTCGTTGGTCGCCAAAAAATTCAAAAGACTCATGAAAATCCCGAGCGACATCTGCGTCACCCCCATCAAGATGCTCATCTTCATCTTTAAAGAGTTCAGGAAAGGCAACTCGGTTTTCGTGCCGTGCCAAATAGGGTCCACGCCGGCGAAGTAAGGGGTAGTGCCGCTTGGAACCAGCCCAGTCTTCGTGGCACTCTCACAAGTTGAGTTGCTCGTCGTGTCACTCGGGTCACATTTAAATTTCGATCCCCCAAACAAGTTCATCGGCACGGAGAAGCACTCGTTGTATAAGAGACCAGTGTAGATGGAGAATAAGCTCATAAGCAGTATACAGTACCTCCCGTCGAAGCCCATTTGTACGATCTCGTTCAGTTTTTGGGTTTTTAACTTGTTCTCCTTCACCACCATGTACACTGCGCAGACCAACATCAAAACCCCTGCGATTTTGGAAATAGAAGTCAGTCTTTTGTATGGGCAATTGAGAGAAACATTCTAAGCAGTGAAGGCAGTCTGGTATATCGGGATGATGAGGAATTCCTCACAGGATCGCATTAAAAACCTCCAAACTTGTACACGACGCACGCAGTACAAGGTGAGCAGGATTTTACGGGATAAAAAAACTAAAAAAACTTACCGTGGCCGAAATCGCCGAACATCACGGCGAAGAGAAACGGGAACGTAACGATGGTGAACACCGCGGGGTTGACCTCTCTGTACCGTGCGATTCCGTAGGCTTCTACTATGCCCTGGAAGACTTCAGTAACCTTATTGGTCTCATAATAAGTTGGCGGTTGTTCCCTTGTAGGTAACGGCTGGAACACCGTTCCCATCTGCGCGCTACTGTTCCTGTTCGCTAACAGTAAGGCTTCCCTTACTCGCGTCTTGGCGCTGACGGGGCACCACCCTTCCGCCACTAAGCACTTCCGCGTGACGTCGATGGAAAACGAGTTCAACGCGTGGTACGTGGCTTTTTCTTTCCTAACAGCGGCGAGCCATTCATCGAACTTGTGCCCGATGGTGGTTAAAATAGCGTTGCGGTGTCTTATACTCGCCTCCAACGTGCTTTGCAATTCCACCAGCCGTGCCGTTACTTCGTGTGTCATCTGTAACTGCCTCGACAAGTCCTCGGGAAACGGGTACCGGTTCGCACCGAAGGCTTCGGTTATTTTTAGGATTTTCGACCGCGCGCGTTCGCCCGCGAAGAACACGACCACGACGGTCTTTTCCACTAAATCGCCGGTTTTCGGATCCTCGACTTTTTTCATAATTTGAGACTGTTTTAAAAACATGTTCCCGCGAGTGGCTCTGAAAAGTACTCGCTCAAAACTCGCGCACTTGTGCGTCAACACCGTGGCGGTGATGAACCCGAGGCGCACGGCGACGGGGTCTGAATGTTGCGGCTGTTCGTACTCCGAAAACGACCGCGAGCTGTTCCGGGAATGCGCCATTGAATCTGATCCTAATAGACTTTCCTCGGCGTCTCGTCCCGTGGCGCCTCCCAGCAGCCCGACGCCTCCGCTAATTTGCATCCTAGAACTACTGTTGATTCCCCGGTCAGCACCTACTCTTGCGTCGTCGAAGAACCCGCCGGCTCGGTCCAGAACCAGCTGCAACTCGACGAGTTCGGAATGGCTTTTTTTTAAGTTGTCCGTGTTCCGCGTGATCAGCGTGAGTTCCTTCTCCAGTTCCTCCAGTTTCTGTTCCAGCTCATCTAAGTGGTACGGTTTGTCGTTTACGTCGGTCATCGGCACGTTCACCAAGCCCGCTTTTGAGGTCTGTTCCGCGAAGAACCGCAACTTCCTCAACATCTCATCGCACCGCTTCACCTGGTTGGCGTACGTTCTTTGGAACGCGCTGCGGTCGGGGTTCAGATCTCGAAACTGCACCAAACCAACCTCGCCTAACGCGGTGACGGTGTCGTGCGCCGCCTCCGCGGGGACGATCATCTGCACCAGCTGCATGGTTTCGGAGCGGAAAAGCTCCATCGTTGCAACGTATCTATGCCACACGACTCAAGAGGAAAGATCAAAGCTCGCCTTTGCGCCAACTGCGCCCGCGGCCTCTGGCAGTGCTCAGTCTCAGATGACCTAAAAAACGTTGGAAAAACTTTGAAATGGCTAATGTACGGCGATATTGTTGAGTAAATGACGAGTTAAATTAGGATAAATGAAGAGCGCCAGAAAAGAGAGTTTTTTTTCTCATCGTCTACGCCTCGTCGTACCAGCATTTAGTCAGTGTACAATATCACACACTATATTAATATCAGCACAACACACCTACTCCCCTTCTACAACTTCCTCGATGACCATGGGTCCGATTCGGGGGAGGTTTTCCTTCTCTTTTAAGTCTTCGGAGTTCATCCCGTTGATCGCGTTAATCGAATCAACGCGCCGTCGGTGCTCTTTGTGTTGCTCCGCGATTTCCGTAGCCAGCGCACCGCCAACTTTCGCGATCGACCCCAACACCGCGCCGAACAGGTTGAAACCGCCTTTTATCGTGTCTTTTAACTGCTCGTGTTGGTTTTGATTTGGTCGGGAAGTTGACGGTTGCGCGGTGGTGGAAGAAAGTGCTGAGTCGCTGGAGTTTTCGGTGCCTTCTCGAACAGCGTCTTCCGCCGCGGTCGACGTCGTCACATCGCCGTCGTCGCCGCTACCCTGTGTTTCCCTCGACGGTTCATTTTCCTCTTTTTCATTTCCCCCCTCCTCCGTCGCTCCCTTCAGCCCCTCCCCGAACGCCTTCATCGCCTCGCCGAACAAACCACCCACGTTCCCCATGGAGTCGAACGAAAACATTTCCTGAGGTTTATCTGATTCAGAGGTCTGGCTCGTCTGCTCACTCCGCGCTCGCCTCGACGCTTCGTCGTTCTTCGCTTCCACAGATAGCGCGTACCCCCCCACGGATACTGTGTTCACGATGTCTCCATTTTCATCGATTCGCCTTTGATCTCGGGGCAAGTGCGCTGTGCCATTCGCGTGTGCTTCGCGTTCCGCCAAACGCTTCGCCTCGAAGTCGCAAGCGTGCGTAACCAAACACTCCACTGCCCAATCCACCTCCGCGTCTTCATCCATATACTCACACCCTTCCGTGTTTTCGAAATGGTGCGACTCTTGCTGTAAGGCTTCATCCCGTCGCGAGTTATACGTGCTCTTGACGAACGAGCTCGACGCCATACCCCCGATAAACGCACCAGGCGCGCCCCCCATCATCAAGCCCAACCCAGCACCTACCCATTTTACTACGTCTCCTATTTGGTCGCTCCGGTTCACTCCGTAACGAGCCCAGGTTGTGAAGTGCTCGCAGTTGTTCCCAAGCACGTGGTACTTCCCGAACCGGGTTTCGTACAGCTTCTGCTTCCCCAACGAAACCAATACTCTGTGCAGAATTTGCTTCGGGCGCCGCGGGGTGTGGGTCGCGTCATACTCCAAATTCCCGTCGTAAGGCTCTCCGCCTAGCTCATCTAACCGGTTGTGCACAACAACCGCGTCGGAACTGACGTCTCTTGTTTCGGAATCAGCCGCGCCCCACAGATGGACCACGGACTCTGGTAATTCATCTCCTGTTTCCTCACACGTGTTTAGCATCCACCGCGTGTGACAACTCGCCAGCCGTCTGCGACCGACGTACACCGCCCAGTGCGTGAACTTGATTGGAATCCCAAGCACCTTCTGGTCATCCCTGGGCCAGAACAGAATGTCACCCGGGACCTTTTCCTTGCCGAACGCGGGCCACAAGTGCTTGCCCAAAGGGGGTTGCACAGGTGCCTCCGCCATCGGAACACCTAAGACACCCACACGTGCACACCAGGGGGCGCGCGTGGGAGTGGAGACGCGGCTCATCAAATTTTTATCCAGCTCGACGAGTTTCAGCGGCCGTTCCAAGAGAAACGGCAGTCAACGGAAAGGTTCCACCACAACGCTCCGCGCGTCGTCGTCGTCGTCGTCCAGGCGACGACGACGTGGTTCGGGGACATGGGCACCGGTAAAGACGATGACAGCAACGTGGAGATTTACCTCCGTTTGAAACCCACATCCAAGGCATCGAAGTTGGTCACCACGGACACGGTGCGTAATCCCGTCTGGTCGTCATCTTTCGGCCGGGGTAATCTTCCAAATCTTCCACCACGACGACCTACACCAGTACGAAATCTGTGACGTGGCCCGAAAAGCACGCCCGGACACGTCTGTATCTGTGTAAAACACGCACACGTACAATTGATACCCACGCGATACCAAACACCCGTCACTAACCTCTATCATGTCCATCCAACTCATGCATAATCTCCAAACTCATTCCAAAAAAAATCTCAGACGGACCACACCTGTACGTTCGAGATTCCGCGCGACGAATCTCGGGGGTACGTCAACAACCAACGCGAACTGTACCCGTTCCAGTTCAACGGTATACTTGACCCTGATTGCGGTCAAGACGAGGTGTTTGATCGGGTTGCGTTGAAACCAGTTTTGGGGAGCCTCGATGGGTACAACGGGACTGTTTTTGCGTATGGGCAAACGGGTAGCGGCAAGACTTTTACGATCACAGGCGGCGCCGAGCGGTACGTCGATCGCGGAATAGTTCCGCGTTCGATTTCGAAACTGTTTTCGGAAATTTCCAAAAGGACCGATAACGCGTCGTACGAGGTCACTATATCGTACGTCGAGGTGTACAACGACCAGGCGCACGATTTACTTTGTGACATGGAAAGTGACAGTAACGGTGATACGGGTAAAAAGACAACCACTTCTCAACCTCCAAACATTCCAAACGACGCCTCCCAATACCTGCTCCCCAAAGTAACCCTCCTGGAGGACGACGACGGCGTGGTGCACACCAAGGGGTGTTCGATTCACCGTGCGGGTAGTGAAGAGGATGCGCTTAACTTGCTGTTTTTGGGGGACGTTAACCGGGCTGTGGCGGAAACGCCTATGAATTTAGCGTCCAGCAGAAGCCACTGCGTGTTTACGATGCAGATTGAAAAGCGAGAAACCGGAAGCGAAGTGGTCAAGAAAGGTAAGATTCATTTGGTGGATTTAGCCGGGTCCGAAAGGGTTTCGAAAAACGGCGTGGAAGACCTGTCAACGCTCAGAGAAGCCAAGCACATCAACCTCTCGCTACACGCGCTGGAGAAGGTCGTGGTGGCTTTGTCCGACAAAGACCCGCACGTTCCGTACCGAGACAGCGTGATGACCATGCTTTTGAAAGATTCCTTAGGCGGAAACTGCCGAACCTCGATGGTCGCCACTGTTACGCCCGAGTCGACGCAAATCCTGGAAGGCATCAGTACCTGTCGTTTTGCGTTGCGAATCGCATCCGTGACAAACAACCTAGCAGTGAACCAGGAAACCGACCCGAAACTCGTGATTAAACGGTTGAGAAAGGAAAACAAAACGTTACGGGAAGAGGTGAAGCTGTTACGCGGCGACGACGACGATCGCAAAGCGTTGACTGAAAGCGAAATTAACAAGCTACGTGCGGAAGTGGAGACGTTTTGTGCAGACAGTGTCGGAGATAATATGATTGATAATAACCTGTCAGACAAACCTACTGCCTCCACGTCTTCCCTGAACCTCGGAGGGTCTTTGCTTAAAATCAACGCTGCGATGGGGGTGTTCCGGGATATGGTGCGGGGATTGAGGGGAGGAGCGAGAGGAAAAGAAATCCCTCAAAATCTGTCTGAAAATTTCAAGATCTCAAAAAACGAAAACGAGAGCGAACGTACTTCCGACGGATCGACGTCGTCATCGCACAACACACGTGACGAACTCAATAAACTGAAACGTGTGTTGAAACAGCGTGATGACGAAATCGCAGTTTTAGTGTCTTTGCTTGACAAGGGAAAGAAAAACGGAGGAGCTTCTTCTATGGGTAAACAGTCGGACGGCGACGCGGCAAAAATATTTTCGGGCCGGGACGGAAATACTTTCACGGAGACGAACAAAAACCCGACGAGTACTACTCATCGTGATACTTCAACTTATTCAAACCTAGTAACCCTACTGGACCGGTCATGTTTCACCGACAAAGCCACCGCGTTTGAAGCGTTCAAAGGGGTTTATGTCGGTCGAAACGCGATCGAAGAGAATAAAAATGTTCTCCGCGAAAAGTACTCAGTGGCGAAAAAACTCGGCGAAGCCGTCAACGAAAGCAGAACAAAAATTCAAACCCTTAAATCACAGGTACAAACGTTACGCGTGAAACAAGCGCTTGCTAATCAGGGTGATGCAGGAGTGTCAGCCGTTACAGCCGTTACAGCCGTTTCTTGCGATGCCGGCATGAGCAAACAGTGGCAAGAAGAAGAGCAAACTCTTTTCAACGCGATTGATTTTGAAAAGCGTTCGTACACTCAAAACTTCAACGCGTTGCGGGACTTGAAAAAAGAAATCGAAAACCTGCAAGTATTGCTTGAACGGAGCCGGGGGAAGATGATGGACGCGTACCATGCTTGGTTTGGAGACAGTGTAGACAGTTCCGGAGATGTTACTTCTATGAGCAAACAGTCTCGCTCGTCTCCGTCCTCGGAAAAAGAAAACACCCTCGCGGAGCCGGCGAAACAAATTTCGACTGGAAATGCCGACGCAGATGCCGACATAGCCGCGTTCTACGCGGCGCGAACGAAACTGTTACGATCATCGAGTGGGAGCAGGTGACGTATCTCGTGTATCATTAATACAAACGATCTAGACTAGTCCTCGTACAACTGTATGCTCATCCGGACGTCGTCTACTGTTTTCTTCGCTATTTTGTTGTCCGGGTCCAGCTCTAGGACCTTCTCAAAAGCTTCTTCTGCATTTTTTAGAGACTGCACGTCATACGAATCTTCCTTTTGCGGGTCGTCACCCAGGGTGAAATACGCCTGCCCTAGACGTACCCAGCCTCGTGTGTATTTAGGGTCTATGTCCACCGCCAGCTCGCAATCGCCGATCACTTGTTTCAATTTACTTTTATCGGCTCCGTATTTATTTTCGTTCGCGAGTTTCAGCAAAACAGCGGCGCGGTTACCGAGGTACGGCACCACCCTCGGTTTCAGCCGCAAACACTCATCATACGCGGCGAGGGCTTTGTCGTATTCCCTTTTAGAAAAATACCCTAAGGCTTCATCGTTCAGGAGCTCAGCCGCGCCGGTTAACTCAGGTTCTGTTGAGTTATCGGGTGCCAAGTCTGGCCTTTTATTTTTCACTTTAAAACCGTCAGTCAACTGTAACTTCTTCACGCCTCCTTCTAAACCCACGCCCTCGAACCCCACCCCCCCTACGCGTTCCCAAGGCCGATCAGAAGATGTACCGAGGTTCGAAGTGCCCGGTAATTCTAATGTTTCTGTATGAGAACCAGTCATGGAAGAACTTCCAATTTTCCGCGTGTGGTTATACCCGCTCCCCGTCTGGCCAAAAATGAGGGATCGGGTTTAGAACCGGCGGTCCACGGAACGTTGACGTCCACGCCGAATTGTGCGTTCGGTCGGTACTCACCACGCGCGCGCATAACAGCTTCTATTTCGAACGGATCAGTGCCTGATAATGCCATTTTTAGAACATCGTCTAACGTTTGCAGGACTGGAATTGTATAACTTTGCGCCCATCGTTCATAATCGAAATTGTTGGTGGTGATAGTATGATACGCCGCGGTGACTCTCATGAACTTTCGTTTCGCCTCTTCCGTGTTTTCTGGGTTCTTGTCGGGGTGCCATTTCAAACACAGCTTGCGGTATTGCTTCTTCACGTCGTCCAGGTTGCCTCGGCTGGTGTCGGGTAGGCCGAGGATAGAATACGCCTGGTCCAACGTTAACGGGCCATCTGAAACTGTCGCCTCGAAATCTTCCGGATTGGATGACATGATGACGAAGGGACAGCCTGCCTTATACTCCTACTCCTGCTACTCCACTGGGTATCCACCCACCGAGGACTAATCGGCTTTCGACCGAGCACAACGGTCGAACACACCCGGTCGAGAATCACGCGCCGACCGCCGAGGCCGCGCGTCCCGGACTGGGGAGACGATGGGACGTAAAGCTCAAGAGGTTCTGCAGGCGTCGAAAATATCGCAACACTTTTTAAATGACGAACAACAGCTCCCCGCCACCCCGCGCTGCGCGCAGCCCACCTGCGCAACCGAAATGGCTGGCAAAAGGAAGGTCCCGGCAAAGATGTGTCCGCCGAGGCTGCTGGAAAGAAACAGAAGCAAGAGGTGAGCGCGCAAGCGTTGTTTGGTACTGACATCAACGCAATCATCGCGTCTGCTGGTGACGACAAGAAAACTCTCGACCGTCTCCGTGCCTACGCCAGCAACCTGCAGAAGGCGGCAGTTCAAGCTGAAATTAACTTGAGGGGATGCGCTGTACTTAATGATGACTTAGGGTTTAATGCAGACTGTTGTTTGTATGTTCGCCTGGACATATATAAGAACCGCCCCCCTCCCACGTGCAAACGGTGCGTATGCAGGGCTTTCGGCATTTGTCGCGAATGTACCTATAGCGAGAAATATATAAATGGCTTGTCGGAGTTTGTGGATGAGAGCGGTATTTGCGGTGTAATGCTCTGCACTCAGTGCAACCGTGACGCATGCACCCGGTGCGGAGATATGTGTTGCCACAAGCATGGTCGGCTCATTGGGGTCAATTGGTGTTGCGAAGAATGCGCTTGACCGTTGAGATGAGAGAACGCTACACGACGTTAGCATAAAGTTGTACTGCATAAAACAAAACCTATCCAGAACCGTTACAAAGAGTAGATTAATAATAGTGACACACCCGAAGGGAATACTCACGCAGAGTAGTGAAAATGCATTGGCCTTGCTTAATACGCGCCGAAGCCGTCGTCGCCTCTCTCGTCCCATCCGCCGCCGCCGCCTCCTCCGAAGTCGTCGCGTCGCCCTCTGCCGCCAACGTCGCCTCGGCCTCCTCCTCTCCCACGTCCACCACCACGTCCACGTCCACCGCCACGTCCACGTCCACCGTACCCGCCGCTCTCCGCACCTCGGCCGTACCGCTGGTCCCGGCCTTGTCCGCGGTCGAACCCGCGGTCATAACCCCCGCCGCCGCGTTCGCCGCGGTCGGAGTCCCATGTTCGCGTTCCGCTCTGTCTACCGCCGCCGTCTCTGTCCCACCCGCCGCCGCCATAACGACCACCTCCTCCTCCTCCTCCGCCACCCTCACCACCTGCTTCGCCGCACCGCTTACACTCCGTTCTTGACGCGAAGTTCGAGAACGAACACGAGGGGCACTTCCAGTCCCCGGGTCTTAGCTCAAAGCCATCACGGTTTTCGCGGCCCCGGTCGTCGTACCGGGGTTTTTGGTCCCTTAAATCAAAAGAGTTTTGTCGCCCTCCTCCTCCAGAACACTTGAAACACTCGTTTCTACTCGCAAAGTTCATGAACCCGCAGTCAGGGCAGTCCCAATCACCAGCCTTGCGGTCCTGACCGGCACCAGCGCTGTTCTCGAAGCGGTTCCCGCGGTCGTATCTGTCACCTCGATCGTTGCGTTCGAAAAAGTTACCCCGGTCCTTCTCCTTCTCCTTGGGGTACCCTGTTCGTCCGACTAAGCGTAGGCCGCCTCGGCGCACGACTTCCATGGATGCCTCGGACGGAGGGGGAGCGCTGGCTTTGAGTCTATCGCAAGCAGGACCGGCGAAATCGCTCCCCGCGACGTGCTCTGCGATGGCGGCGCACGCCGCTAACGCAACGTTTGTCGCGTCCGCGGAAAGACTCACCCGTGCCGTGGCCAAGTCCTGAAGCGTCATCAGGGTGTCCGCGACTAACCTGTTGCCAGCTGCGGTGGGCTCGTCTCTGAAAAGCACTCTGTGTACACAAGTATCATTGAGAAGTGTGGCAAACTTCTCACCCCCGCCCCACACGAACGCCTTTTGTTTTGCGCTGATGCCGGGGAGGGAATCATCTTTCCCGGCGGTATCCCTGGTTTCTAACCACGCCGCACCGACTGCACCCATGAGTCGCTCGTTCAGCGCCCCGGCTGGGGCTGCGTGTGCCGCATATGCCTTCAACGTGCGTCGGACATCCCCCAAACAGTTCTTCACTTCGTACGCGTTCATCGCGTCGAACGTGCTCCATGGAGTCGGATTGGCGAAACTCGAATAGCTCGAGATCTCACCCGGTCGTCCGCTGTCCGCGGCCGCGGTGGTGGTCTCCCCGTGGCCCTTCGCGCGCATAGCCAGCACTAGGTCGCTAAACGCATCCGTCACGGGGCCGCCCAGCACCACGCGGTCCTCATCAGGCTCCTCCAAAGGGTCCTGTGCGTCATACTCCAAATCGTCGACGCTGGACGAAATCCCAGCCTTCAACACACCACTCTCGTCGAAGATGTCCTCCAAGTCCGCGGCTAACGTGTCGTTGTCATCAACCTCGCACCGCCATCGCTCGCTTGAGTCGCGCACGCGCACGAGTCGTCTTTGCCTATCCCCTGCTTCATGAGTCGTCAGAAACCGGGTCGAGAACCCAGTGTTTTTTGAAGTGATTTGACTCGGCTGCGATTGGGGCGCGATTGCGATTGGGCGCGTGCCGAATCCGCCGCCCACGGAACCCACAACGGGCGCGCAGATCGACATCGACGCGAACGCGAACTGCACCATGTTGCGCAGTGCTCGCCAAAAACTTCCTCGGCTCACGAGTGGCGCGCGGGGAAAGCTGCGGAGGGATGAGGCGAACGTGGCAAAAAGGGCGCACAGGGGCGCTTTTTGAGCGGTGGCGGCGGACGCGATTTCAAGAGTTTCGTGATTTCAAGAGTCTATTCGCTTTCGCTGTCCTCGCCATCGTCTTCCGACCCGTCTTCGTCCCCGGACTCGTCCGTCTCCCAGTCCTCTGAATCAGTTCCAACCCCACCCGCCCCGTCATCCATCACGTCCAGGTCGTCATCCCCTTCGTCGTACACGTTGACCGGGCCTTCGTTGTCGCTGTCGGAGGTACCGTCGTTGTTATGATCAGACCCTTTCTTCTTCGCTCGGTTTTGGTTTTGTTTGTGCAAAAGCAAATCTAGCCGCCCTAACAAACTCTGTAACGGCCGTTGTAACGCCTGATGCTGCTCCACGGCTTGCTGGAGTTCGAAAACTGCGTTCTTAGCCGTGCTGGAAGACGAAATGTAACTCGAGTGATGCACCAAGCTCGCCCTCATCCACCGCGCGAGCTGCTCGCCGCGTTGAGGTTTTGTTCGCATTCGTCCCATCGCCGCTTTTAGCAATTTTACAACCGCGCTTGGAGGTAATCTCGCCACGGTGTTCTCCACCACGTTTGAATCCCCCACTGACAAACACCGTTCCACCAACAGCCGGTCGTCCGCCATCAGCGCCTGTGTGAGCAGCACAGCTAACGAATCAGCTTTCGGGGGGACGCCTTTGTCGCCCCCGCCCAGCGCTTCCTGAATCGCGGCGTCAGTCGCGGCGACTTTACCATCGTCATCCCCGCCGTCGTGGCCAGAAGCCCCTTGCTCCACATCACGCGCGCGTTCCCCGAGAGTCTTCGCACCTCCCCCTTCAATATCTGTGTCCTCATCTACATGGTGACTGGGCGCTGACCGTAACGCATCCCCCAAACCGCCCGAACTCTCTTTGTCTTTCTTTCGCTTACCGCCGCTTTTTCCGGCGGCGGCGGGCATGGACGGGGTGGCATCCACCACCACGGCGGGGGCGCGGGCTGTATGGGCAAACAGGCAGGGAGGAGTGAGGGTTAGTGCCGGGTACGCGGTAGTGTAGATGGAATGACAGCACACACGGATTGTATGTGACCGTCACAGGGATCGTGGGGAAGTCGCACGCACCTCTCGGCATGATGCGTCTCTCTACTTTGTCTCGCAATCCAGGGAGGTTTTTTGCCGCCGACCTGAGTCACTCGATGTCACTCGATGGATCCGGGAAAGGCTGAGGACTGAAAGTCTAAACCCTAAACCTTCGGAACCGACCTTCGGAGCCGACCCGCGACGTGCAGAGCGACACGCGCGTGAAGCGAGTGGGGATGGGAGGAGACTACTTCTCTGATGGGGATGGAAATCTGATAAAAACCGGAGTGCGTTGAACGCGCTTACACAATCAGTTTTTCTCGTGTTTTGAATCAATCTGTCGAGTGAGATCTCAGAGTCGATCGCACGGCGGTGCCTCTGGTTGATGGCAGTGGCGCCATCAACAGCTGCGGAGAGGGTTGTGGGGGAACTTAACGCATCAGAATTCACCGCTGATGAGCCGATGGAAAACCCGGTGGATGAAAGCACGGTGAACGCACCGGATGCATCGCATGGGGTTGGACAACAAAATCAAAGTCGTGGCTTTGCCACTCCCGGGTCATCCCCTCAGCGCGCACTCAACCCCCCAAAACCCCCAACGACCACGCGAATATGCGCCCTGTGTCCGTCACGAAAAGGTGACGGCCCAGCAGGTCTATTGGTACACGTCGAACCACACGTGGACCGCTCCGGGGTCCCCCCCCCCCATGGGCGAGTTCGCGGGCCCGTTCATCAAGGACAAAAACAGCATTAAAACAACCTACGCGCACCAGAACTGCATCATGTGGTGCCCCGAGGTGTACTTCTGCGCAAAGCTGGAACGATTGAAACACGTAGAGGAGGCTATTAAACGAGGCAAACAGTTAAAGTGTTCGCACTGCGGCAAGAAAGGCGCGGCCGTGGGTTGTACTTTGCCGAGCTGCAACAGGACATACCATTTGAAATGCGCGCACGCGTGTGGCGCGAGATTCAACGCCGAGAAATTCATAGTCACGTGTCCCATTCACAAGAGCGCTAAAAAGACCCCCGCGCCTATGTGGAGCAAGACCATGAACGGCGACGAGGCGTTGAATGAAGCGACTACGAATGCGATGACCGCGCCTACCGTGGCGGGGGAAAACACGGGGGCTACGCCGTTGCTGGAGAGGCTGGCGAAGGGAGCAGGGCCTGCACCAAACGCATCAGGCAGACCGGTGACTCGCAAAGCCACTGAGTTGAACTTTGACGAAATCGACGAAAATGAACGCACCGAACTGGGGTTCAACCGACCGAAGAAGGGGATGAGCAAGCTGGAACGCACGCGGGGGGTAATAGCATCAGTAGTCGCGGCGAACGAGCGCGTGAAAGCGGAAAAAGAAAAACTAAACGACGATGAAGCAGCGTTCGCGAAGCGAGAAAAGTCGCGAACGACTCGCGACAAGGGAAAAATAGACTGCATCACCGTAGGCGGGAGCTTTGGTGGAGGGTCATCGATCAATGGCGGGTTGAATATCGCAACACAATCCTCAATAGGTGGGTTTGAAACCTTAGCGGGGATGGAACCCGAGATTAAGGTGCTGAAGGAGTTGGCGCTGTTGCCGTTGACGTATCCCGATGTTTTCAAAAAGCTGGGCGTCGCGGCGGGCAGGGGTGTTTTGCTTCACGGCCCGCCGGGTACCGGTAAAACGGCTGTGGTTCGGGCGTTACTCGGTGCAGCCGCGAAAGGCCCGCACCCCGTGTCGTTCTTCTCACGGAAAGGCGCGGACGCGCTGGGGAAGTACATGGGCGAAGCGGAGCGAAGTTTGAGGTTATTATTCAGCGAAGCGCAACGGAGACAACCCTCCATAATCTTCTTCGACGAAATCGACGGGCTCGCTCCGGCGCGAAAAAAAACCAACGCCGAGGGCGATGCTATTCACGGCTCGGTCGTTGCGTCGCTTTTGGCGCTGATGGACGGGCTGGATGACCGCGGTCAGGTTGTGGTTATCGCGGCTACGAACCGACCCGACGCGGTTGACCCTGCGCTCCGACGCCCCGGGCGCTTTGATCGCGAAATTCGGTTCGCCCTGCCCGGGCCGTCCGCGCGCGTTGACATTCTCAAGGTTCACACCAAGGAATGGGTTCCACGACCTAATGTTGAAATACTTCAACAGATCGCGGACAGAACAGAAGGCGCGGCTGGCGCGGATTTACGGGCGCTGGCGAGTGCTGCTACCCTGGCGGCGGTGAGGAGACGAGCTCCTTCTTTACTCAACGGAGACGCTACTAGAGAATCTTTATCAGCAGCGCTTGAACCGTACCTTCCGGAACCGAAAGGGTACCAAACCCTGAAAGAAACTGCATCTGAGATCTTCACAACCCAGGGCCATCTAGGCGCCAAGTTAGCACTAAAAGAAATGCGCGCCCTGGGCACACGTGTCGAAATTTTCTGGTCCGGCAACGCTGCGTTTTTTCCGGGAACCGTCACCGCGTTTGACAAAGCCAAATTCGCGCACCGCGTAAACTACGACGACGGGGAAACTCAGTGGCTCACGTTGTGGAGGGAGGGCGAGGTGGTGCGGTGGGTGGATGATGAGACGGTGGGTACTGCTGATGAGGCGGTGGCTATGGACGTTTCAGCGCCTGGCGCGGCGACGCCTCCACAACTCGAAAAGACAACAACCCCGAGCTCTGTTCCAAACACCGCTTCGAAACGCGCGGCGGAGGCTTTGGCCGCCGCGGAGGCTACCGCGGCTGCTTCCACCGCCGCGTCTACGCGCGTTTTGACGGAAATCTTTGAAAAGAGAACAGACACGCTTGTCGTGTCGTGCAAACGCAAGTTTGGCGTTTTCTTACCAAAAAAGTTGAAAGCTTCTCCAGAAACTGAAGTGACTCGCGCCGAAAAAGAAACAAGCGCTCAATCCATCGTCTGTCTCTGCGCGTCCTGCGTCAGCTCAGACGCGCAGCCGTACGACCCGAGACGGTGGGAAACACACTGCGGTGCGGGGAACACGAAGAAGTGGAAACACACAGTGCGGTTGGAGCTCGTGCATACGACTCAAAAGAAAATCGACACGTCGACGCCTTCAGTTTCGATTCCGATCGGCCGGTGGTTCGAAATGAACTGTGGAAAAAACGTTTCGATCGAAGACGCGTTGAAGCAAACCCAGGCGAAGAACTTGTACGCCGCGCAGGTAGGGGCAAACAGTGTCAATACCGGTGATAATGACGATAACAATGACGACATCGAAGACTTGGCCAATTTCGACGTCCCGTTCGACGTGGAGGTTGCCAAGAGTGACGCGTTACATTTGCTTCAAGTTTTCGAAACCGCCGAAGCAGCTGCGAAAAAACGAGGCGGCGGTTTCAAGGTCAACGCGAACGATTGGGCCCACGCTTTGGCTATGACCACCGGGCCGTGTTCACGACGGTCCGCTTCAGGTGGCGCTTTGGCTCCTGCTGCGAACCCTTTAGATCAAAGACTTGTGCCTGTATTGGGCGAAGCGGCGTGTTCCGTTTTAGTGGCCCTTCGGGACGCGCGTTTGCCGTTGGACGTGTTCGCCAGCAAAGCTGCTGATACGTTCAGTTCCTGGGTTGATAAATCAGGAAATCGGTCACCTGGCGACTGGCAATTCGCCGAGCAAACTTTGCAACGTGCGGGCTTACTGGACGGCGGTGTGCGAGGAGCTACACGAGGAGGTAAAGGTGGTTCTAATGTTGACTCCGTTTCGGAGGAGAGCGACGAAGAAGAAACTTGGGGCGACACTTCGAACGCATCCCGCGCAGCGGCGAATCAAGCCGCCGCTGCTGCCGCCGCCGCAGCGGTCAGCGGCACTGGCCGTGACGGCAAGCGCCCACGATCCCTGCGCTTGTTAGTCTCAGGTGACGGCCAAGGCAACGGGCAGAAGCACGTAATCGCGTGTGCCCTGCACGCGCTTCAGGGCGTGCCTTGCCGCGCGCTGAGCCTCGCTTCGCTCATCGCCGAGGGCGAGGGCGACGCATCGGTGGGCGTCGTGAAGTCGCTACGTGAGCCGCTTCGGTGCGCAGCTAGGGCGCCGAGCTTGTTGCACCTCAGTGGACTGGAAACGTGGGCGGCAGATCGCCTCTGGGGGCCGGGCGTTCATCCCCTGCTGCCC
>MDSY01085818.1_pt1 | contig 39826 bp, 32 predicted proteins | sample 811131 | NCBI WGS metagenome assembly MDSY01 (sample SAMN05326643, study PRJNA326480) | marine metagenome | isolation source: seawater | place: Atlantic Ocean: South West | collected 2010
CGATTCCGAGAACGAGGCCGACAGCGACGAAGACGGTGACGAGAAAAAGTCCCGCCGCAAGCGCCGCCGCCGTGGCGGACGTCGCCGCAGCAAGGGCGATCGTGAAACCGGTATGGAAGTCGTCGATGGCGATGCCCCCATTGTCGCCCTCGATGAGGAAAGCGCGGACGACGACGAAGAGTCCGGTGATGATGACGACGACAGCAATGACGCCTCGTCCGACGAAGATTCGGAAACACCGCGCAAGCGCCGCCGCCGCGGTCGCCGCGGTGGCCGTCGTCGGCGCCGCAGCAATACGGACCGTGCCGAAGGCTCCGAAGACCAGAACGAAAATGCACCGGCCGATGGCGGGGCTTATCTCGATGGCCTGGCCGCCAGTGCACCGGACATGCTGGACGAAGAACCAGCAGCCCAGCTGGAAGCGTCAGAGCCGGAAATCATGCCGGAATCGGTCGCTGAGGAAGCTGTTGCTGACGTGAAAGCGAACGAAGAGGCCGAGGCTGAAGACAAGCCCAAGCCAAAACGCACCCGCCGTTCCCGCGCCCGCAAATCCGAAGCACCTGCCGATGAGGCGGCTGCGGAAGCGGCCCCCGCCGAGCAGCCGGAAGCCGAAGCGCCTGCCACCAAACAGGAGGCTGAACCTGAAACGCAGCCGGAGCCTGAAGTGATGCCCGCCGATGTCGCGGCAGAAGCGGTCGATTCGGTGGAAGCGGAAGTCGAGGCGGAAGCCGTTATTGCCCACATGGACGAAAGCGCTGCCAAGCCGGAACCAACACCGGAACCAGAACCGGCGAAAGCCAAGAAATCTGACGCCCCCCGCCGCACCGGCTGGTGGGCCCGCGCCCGGAAGTAAGGTCGCGAAATCATCCGCAACAACAAAAAGGCCGGAGCAATGCTCCGGCCTTTTCTATTGGGCTGAAACCCTTGCGCCTAGGCTGCTGCTTTCGCCTTCGACCCGGCGGGCGGGAAGCGGTCGTAGAAGCCTTCGCCTTTGGCGGCCATGTCGCGCAGGACGGCCGGCGGTTCGAAGCGTTCGCCATACTTGGCGGCGAGACGGTCAGCCTCTGCAACGAATTCCTTGATGCCCCAGATCAGGTCGACATAGGAGCAACAACCGCCGGTGAACGGCGCAAAGCCCCAGGCGAGGATTGAGCCGATGTCTGCATCGCGGGCATCAGTGATGACGCCTTCGTCGAAGCAGCGCGCCACTTCGATGGCCTGGCGTACGAGGAAGCGGTTGGTCAGCTCTTTCTTCAGATCCGGCGGGCATTCGTCCACCTTCACTTCGATCATCTTGTTGATGTCGGGCCAGAGGCGTTCCGGCTTGCCCTTCTCGTTATAGTCATAGAAGCCCTTGCCCGCCTTGCGGCCGACACGGCCCTGGTCTTCGACCAGCCATGCGAGGAACTGGGTCCGGTCATCGCTCTGCAGGTCGACGCCTGCAGCTTCGGCCGTGGCACGTGTCACTTTCAGAGCCGTATCGAGACCGACAGAGTCAGACACTTCGAGAGCGCCCATCGGCATGCCGCACTGGCGGCCGACATTCTCGATGATGGCCGGCTTGATGCCTTCACCCAGCATTTCCATGCCTTCGCGCGTATAGGTGCCGAAGCAACGCGAGGTGTAGAAGCCGCGGCTGTCATTCACGGCAATCGGCGTCTTGCGGATGGCAAGCACATAGTCGATCGCCTTGGCGAGCGTGGCTTCGCTGGTTTCCTTGCCCGAGATGATCTCGACCAGACCCATACGTTCCACCGGCGAGAAGAAGTGAATGCCGATGAAATTCTCGGGACGCTTCGACGCCTTGGCGAGGCCGGTGATCGGCAGGGTCGAGGTGTTGGAACCGAAGACGGCATCCTCGTCCAGAACGGCTTCGGCCATCCCGGTGATCTTGGCTTTCAGCTCTTCATTCTCGAACACGGCCTCGATCACGAGATCGGCGCCTTTGACGTCATCATAGGAATCCGTCGTGGTGATCAGGTCGAGCAGGGCATCGCCCTTTTCTTTCGTCGACTTGCCGCGCGACACGTCCTTGTCGACGAGGCGGCGGGAATAGTCCTTGCCCTTCTCGGCGTTCTCTTTCGAGACGTCGACCAGAACGGTCGGGATGCCGGCTTTGGCCTGGACGTAGGCAATACCTGCGCCCATCAGGCCCGCACCAATAACGGCGATCTTCTTGAATTCCGTCTTCGGATGACCTGCCGGGCGGTTTGCCCCTTTCGACAGTTCCTGCATCGACAGGAACAGCGAACGGATCATTGCCTTGGCTTCCGGGCGCTGCTGGGTGTTGATGAAGTAGCGCGTTTCAATACGCAGGCCGGCATCAATCGGCACCTGGATGCCTTCATAGACACAAGACAGGATATTCTTCTGGGCCGGATAGTTTCCATAGGTTTTCGACGCCAGCATCATGTTGGACATCGTTGCGACCTGACCGGCACCCGGAGATTTGTGCGGCACGCCGCCCGGCACTTTGAAGCCCTTCTCGTCCCACGGCGCCTTGGCTGTCGGATTAGCTTTCACCCACGCCTTGGCTTTGTCCACCGTTTCGGACGAAGGAGCGATTTCCTGCACGACGCCCATGGCAAGCGCCTTTTCAGCGTCAAAGCTCTGCCCCTGAAGGATGAGCGGGAGGGCAGCCTGAACGCCAACCAGCCGCGGCAAGCGCTGTGTACCGCCTGCGCCCGGCAGAAGGCCGATCTTGGCTTCCGGCAACCCGAACTGAAGCTTCGGATTGTCATTCGCGGCAACGCGGTAGTGACAAGCGAGGGCCACTTCGAGGCCACCGCCGAGGGCGAGGCCGTTGAGCGCAACCGCCACTGGTTTGCCACAGGTTTCCAGTTTGCGCAGCGTACCGTTCAGGGCAAAGCCCTGGTCGAATTGCTGCTTCTTGAGTTCCGCTTCGGAGAGTTCCTGCTTCTGGCCGCCGCCAGCGCGCTGGCCCATCTCGCCCAGGTCTGCCCCGGCGCAGAAACCGCTCGGCTTGCCTGAAGAGATAACCAGGCCTTTGATCGCGTCGTTGGAGGCGACTTCTTCAGCAATTGCGATGATGTCGGCGACAGCTTTGCCCGTCAGCGTATTCATGCTGCGGCCCGGCACGTCGAAAACAGCATGTGCAATGCCGTCAGCGTCGATGTCCCAACCAAATGTCTCGAGTTTCATGATACTATATTCCGATTATTCTGTGTGAGGATTAAACGCGCTCGATGATCGTCGCCGTGCCCATACCGGCACCGACGCAGAGCGTGATCAGGGCTGTTTCCTTGCCCGAGCGCTCAAGCTCATCCACCATTGTGCCGAGGATCATGCCGCCGGTGGCACCCAGTGGGTGTCCCATGGCGATCGCCCCGCCGTTCACGTTCATCTTTTCGTGCGGAATGTTCAGGTTTTGCATCATCAGCAGGACAACCGACGCAAACGCTTCGTTCAGCTCGTACAGGTCGATGTCTTCCGGATTCATCCCGGCTTTCTTGAGCACTTTCTGGGTCACATAGGTCGGGCCGGTCAGCATGATGCCCGGTTCGGACCCGATCGACGCCATGGCTCTGACGCGCGCACGCGGCTTCAGGCCGAAGGCTTCGCCCATTTCCTTGGAGCCGAAGAGCACAGCGGATGCACCATCCACAATACCCGACGAGTTGCCCGCATGGTGGACGTGATTGATCTTTTCCACTTCCGGATAGCGCTGCTTGATGACTTCGTCGAAGCCCATGGCGCCCATACCGGCAAAAGACGGGTTCAGTCCGGCGAGCGATTGCATGTCCGCATCCGGGCGCATGTGCTCGTCGTGATCCAGGCGGATGCCGCCCATCTGGTCTTTCACCGGAACGATGGACTTGGCAAACCGGCCTTCTTTCCAGGCCGTCGCGGCACGCTTCTGGCTTTCCACGGCGAAGGCATCGACGTCATCGCGGGAAAAGCCGTACTTGGTCGCAATCGTGTCAGCCCCAATTCCCTGAGGGGAGAAATAGGTTTTCAGCGCGACTTGCGGGTCTGTCGACCACGCACCGCCGGAGGCGCCCATCGGGACCCGGCTCATGGATTCGACACCGCCGCCGATTGCCATGTCGGCTTCACCGGTCATCACTTTCGAGGCGGCCATGTTGCAAGCCTCAAGGCCCGAAGCACAGAAGCGATCGACCTGAACGCCGGCAGTCGTTTCCGCATAGTCGGCGTTCAGCACCGCCACACGGGCGATATCCGCCCCCTGCTCGCCCACTGGCGAAACACAGCCAAGGACCACATCGTCCACCTTGGACGTGTCGAGTTCATTGCGTTCACGGATGGCCTGCAACACTTGCGTGGCAAGGCTAAGCGACGTGATTTCGTGCAACGAACCACTTTTCTTGCCTTTGCCGCGCGGCGTACGGACCGCGTCGTAGATATAGGCTTCAGTCATTTGAAGTGACTCCTTTCGATGGAGGGGATGTTATTCTGACTTTGTTGCAGGCGATTGCCCGCTTTCCAATTGAGCGACCCGGGCCTTGAGCTGTTGGTTTTCCTCCACCAACTCGTTGAGCCGTGGGGCGATCAACTGAGCGACTTGTTCTTCTGTATACCGCGGCAGGATATATTTCGGGCAGTTCCAGTCGCGCGCGACGATCTTGATCGTCATCAGGCGCTCAACCGGCCCCTGCCCATCCTGAGCCAGAGCATCTTGCAAATCCGGATCTGAAGCGGCATCGACCATCCGGGCTTCTCCGAGCATTTTCAACCGGGCGCGGCGAGGATAGTCCATGAAAAAAAGAGATACCCGGTCTGACCCATCGAGGTTGCCGCGCGTGATGAACTGCCGATTACCGAGATAATCCGCAAAACCGATCGTGTCCGGACCGAGAATTTTCACGAAGCCAGCAGGACCGCCGCGATGCTGGATATAAGGCCACCCGTTGCTGCCGGTGGTGGCGATGTAGAAGCTGGTCGAACCTGACAGGAACGCAATCGTATCCTCGTCCAATGGGCCTCGATGGCGATTGCTGTAGATACGTTCGTATGTCTCACGCATGCCCGCCTGTTCCTGGTAGGCCTTTACCGCATCGGTAAACAGGAGTTCGGCATAGTTCTGCATCACAGTCATTTTACCCCTCCTTCGCCGGCTTCAGGACCGGGTTCAGGGTGAGACTCGCGGTGGAGCGGGCAGCTTCCTTGCCGCGGGAATCGTAGAGCTCGGCTTCGGCAAACACCATTGCCCGGCCGACATTGCGCAGGCGGGCGGCCACTTCGATGGCGCCCTTGCGAACAGGGCGGAGAAAATGCGTATGCAGGTCCACCGTCGAAGGCAGTTTCGTCTTGCCGGCTTTCATGCCCGCCAGCATGCCGATCGTATCATCCATCATGGCGACAAGATAGCCGCCCTGGATGACACCGGCCGGATTGCAGAACTCTGGCCGGCCTTCGAAGCGCACACGTGTGGTCAGTTCTTTCATGTCGAGCGCAAGAAGCTCGAAACCAAGCGACGTCGAGCTCGGGCTGGGCGTCGGAAACACATCACGAATGAGGTGGCTGTCGGGCATGTCAGGCTAGAGGGTCCTCGCGATCAGCATTTTCATCACTTCATTGGCTCCGCCATAAATACGCTGCACCCGGGCGTCCGCATACATCTGGGCGATGGGATACTCGTCCATGTAACCAAAGCCGCCGTGCAGTTGCAGACACTCGTCGATGATCTTGCACTGCAGGTCGCTGATCCAGTATTTCGACATGGAGGCCGTCGCAGCGTCGAGCTCCTCTTTCAGAAGAAGCTCCGTACAGTGATCAGCAAAGACCTTTGCGACAGTCGCTTCGGTCTTGCATTCGGCGAGCTTGAACTGGGTGTTCTGGAAATCGAAGATCGTACCGCCGAACGCTTTGCGGTTCTTGACGTACTCGACGGTCTCATGGATCGCGCGCTCAATCATGCCAACGCCCTGAAGGCCGATGATGTGGCGCTCCTGCGGCAGCTTCTGCATCAGCTGGATGAAGCCCTTGCCTTCTTCCTCACCGAGGAGGTTCGAGGCGGGCACGCGCACATCGTCGAAGAACAGTTCGGATGTGTCGGCAGCATGCTGGCCGACTTTCTCCAGGTTCCGGCCCCGGCGGAAGCCTTCCACCTTGTCTGTCTCAACGCCAACAATTGAAATGCCTTTGGCGCCCTGGCTCGGATCAGTCTTGACGCAAAGCAGGATCAGGTTGGCGGTCTGGCCGTTGGAAATGAAGGTCTTCGAACCGTTGATGACATACTCGTCGCCATCGCGTTTGGCGGTCGTCTTCATGCCCTGGAGGTCGGAGCCCGCGCCCGGCTCCGTCATTGCGATGGCCGTGACAATATCGCCATTACAGATGCCTGGCAGCCAGCGGCGCTTCTGCTCTTCGGTACCGTAGGCTGTGATATAGGGGGCGATGATCGCGTTGTGCAGCGTGATGCCGAACCCGTCGATGCCCTTCCACTGTTGTTGTTCGATGATGATGGCCTCGTGGCGGAAGTCACCGCCTGCACCGCCATATTCTTCCGGCACCGACGCGCCAAGCAGGCCCATCTCGCCAGCTTTCTTCCAGATATCCTTCGGCACGACCCCGGCCTTGCGCCACTCCGGCACGTGCGGGGCGCATTCCTTTTCAAAGAACTGGCCGACCGCATCGGAGAAAATGTCGAGCTCCTCATCCTGACGCCACGCGGGCTTGGGTACGTTGAGCGGGCTCTGTTGCATGGTCGTTCTCCGGCTTTCATCTGAATATAGTGAGCAAGCGGGCAATTTCCGCTTACGTTCACGTAAACATGTAGCCGCCCGGCCCATTTTTTCCCAGTCCTTCCCCAGCGTTAGACATATGGGAATTCAGGGAAAATTTTGCCGCAGGGCACCGCCGGGAGTGTATCACACTCCCGCGATTACCCCGAGACAATCAAAACCAGGAAAGATTCGCCTCAGAAGGCGTCTACTTCGAGATCCATCAGCGGCGCTGCGCCGGTCTTCACTTTTGCGAGATGAGCTGCGCCATCCGGCAAGAGGCGCTCAACGAAGTAGCGCCCGGTCACCAGTTTCTGCTCGTAGTAAGGCTCGCTGCCCTTGTTCTCCAGCGCAATCTTCGCCATCTGCGCCCACATGTAGGCCAGCGCTGTCAGACCGAACAGGTGCAGGTAATCATGGCTGGATGCCCCGGCATTGTTGAAGTCCGACATGCCATTCTGCATCAGCCACATCGTGCCTTCTTGCAGCTCGCCCTTGATCTTCTGCAAGCCCTCCACGAACAGCGTCATCTCCTCATTGCCCTCATTCGCCGCAATGAATTCGTCGATGTCGGAGAAGAAGGAGAAGACCGCGCGTCCGCCATTGGCCGCCAGCTTGCGGCCAACAAGGTCCAGCGCCTGCACGCCGTTTGTGCCTTCGTAGATTGTCGTGATCCGGCAGTCGCGGACGATCTGCTCCATGCCCCATTCACGGGTAAATCCGGAACCGCCATGCAGCTGCAGGGCCCAGTTGGCGCACTCATAGCCCTTGTGGGTCAGATAGGCTTTCACCACCGGGGTCAGTAGCGCCATGTAGTCGGAGGATTTTTCACGCACTTCATCTTCCGGCGACTTGTGTTGCAGGTCGGCCTGGAACGCCGTCCAGTAAGTGAAGCAACGCGCCCCTTCGATGAACGCCTTCTGGTCCAACAGCATGCGGCGCACATCCGGGTGCACGATGATCGGATCAGCTGGCTGTTCAGGCGACTTCACACCGGTCAGCGAGCGGCCCTGAACGCGGTCGCGCGCAAAGTCAGCGGCGTTCTGGTAGGCCAGTTCAGCCTGTGACAGGCCCTGCAGGCCGACGCCGAGGCGCGCTTCGTTCATCATCACGAACATGGTGCGCATCCCCTTGTGCTCCTCGCCAACGAGGAAGCCGGTCGCGCCATCATAATTCATCACGCACGTCGCATTGCCGTGGATGCCCATCTTTTCTTCGAGACCACCGCAGGAACAGTCATTGCGTTCGCCAATGGAACCGTCTTCTCCCACCATGTACTTCGGCACCAGGAACAGCGAGATGCCCTTGATCCCTTCCGGGGCGCCTTCAATGCGCGCCAGAACGAGATGGATGATATTGTCCGTCAGGTCCTGCTCACCACCGGAGATCCAGATCTTCTGGCCCGTGATCTTGTAGGTGCCGTCCGACTGGGGCACGGCTTTCGTCTTGATCAAACCCAGATCGGTCCCGCACTGCGGCTCGGTCAGGTTCATCGTGCCGGCCCATTCGGCCGACGCCATTTTCGGGCCGTACTTCGCTTTCAGCTCATCGGACCCACCGGCCATCAGCGCCTGAAATGCGCCATGGGTGAGCCCCGGATACATGCCGAATGCCATGTTCGACGACGATACCATCTCGGTCCATGCAATGTTCACAACATGCGGCAGGCCCTGCCCGCCCATTTCCGGATCCACCGAGAGAAGCGGCCAGCCACCTTCGACCAGCTGCTTGTAGGCATCCGGGAAGCCGTCCGGCGTTTTCACGCTTGCATCGTCGCTGCGGACACAGCCCTGACGGTCACCAGTGGCGTTCAGCGGATACAGCACTTCCTTCGCGAACTTGCCGCCTTCCTCAAGAATCGCATTGACCAGATCGGGTGTCACTTCCTCGAAACCGGGCAGGTTCGAATAATTCTGGATCTGAAGCACTTCCTGAAGAATGAAGCGCATGTCGCGGATTGGGGCGTCGTAACGAGGCATATTTGCAGGTCCTTTAAAGCGTGAAGGGCGTCTACCACTTTCGTAGCGCGCCCTTCTGGAAAGGTCTTTCTAATATGGCGGAAAACCCGCCTTACAGATCAGACTTCATCAAGCTGTCGACGCGCCACAGCCTCATAGGCGGCCGCTTGACGTTTGCCTTCTTCGGTAGGGCCAACCTGGTCAACCAGGCCCTCCAGCCAGACGATGCCTTTGCGGAGTTCTCCGAGCGCGGTGTCGATATCTTCACGCTGGATTTCCAGCTCTTTCACCTGTTTGCGGAACTTCTCCAGCATCATGCGCGTCTGCGCCCGCTTGCCGTCATTCAGCGCATAGAGATCAAGGATCTCGCGAATGTCGGCCAGCGGCAATCCAAGGCGCTTGAGGCGGACAATTATCGTCAGCCGTGCGCGGTCCCGGTTTGAATAGACCCGCATCATGCCATCACGCGCCGGGTGCAGCATGTCTTTGTCTTCGTAGAAACGCAGGGCCCGTGGCGTTACCCCGAACTCCCGGGCGAGTTCAGAGATTGTGTAGGTGCGGGAATCTGCAGCGGAAATCGAGGGGTGCTTGTGTGACATAGGGTCAACTTAGATCAAACCTTACGCGAACGTCAACGTAAGCCCCGAATAAATTTTGCGCCATTCCGGCCTTCTAAGCCAATTAACCGGAAATTACCCTACAGTTACCAGATTAAGCGGAAATCTTTACCTTTAACCTCCCCTTAAGACGACACCTGCCATCAAACATGGGGAAAATGAACAAATCTGCCTGTTTCGTTAACCGATGCGGGCGGATTGGCTGTCAGGAGTATGGGGATGAGTCAGTCAGGCACAGGGGCGGCGAAGGGAATCGACCAGCGCGCCCGCGAAGCCGCGAGAGAGGCCGCCCGCTCGGAAGGACTGACCCTGGGCGAATACCTCGACCGGCTGATGAAAGCCCCCGCTGAGGGTCGCCAGCCGAATGAAGTGCCCGGCCCGGCCGATGCCCGCCGTCCGCGGTCCGGTTCGGCGGATGATGCACTCGAGCGCCTGACCCGCCGGATCGAAGCCACCGAGGCCCGCTCGGCCATGGCAATCACCAGCATGGACGACACGATCCATGACCTGGTGGGCCGGCTGGAGGACACCCAGCAGACAACTGCTGCCATTGCAGGCCATGTCGAAGGCGTCATCGACCAGCTGCGCGAAACCCACAATGCCCTGAAACAAAAGGTTCGCCGGCTGGAAGAAGACGATTCCCAGCAGGAAAATCTTGAGGCCATGAAAGCGCTCGAAAGCGCCCTCGGCAAGCTGGCCAGCCATGTCTATGAAGAGAGCGAACTCGCCGAGCAGGAAACCCAGGCGATAAAGGGCCGGGTCGAATCCGGGTTCATGGACATCATCGAACGTGTCGAGGCCATGGAAACCCGGGTCGAGACCACGCGGACCGACACCGCCGAACAAATCAAGCAGGGCGTCGAACAAGCCGCGCTTCGTGCCGCCGGCGTTGCGCGCCAGGTTTCCGAACGCATGGACGGCCTCGAAACGGAAGTGCAGGAGCGCCTGGAGGCCGTCAGCGACCGGGCAGAACGGCTGGAAGCAACCGAAACGCGCATGGAGGCCATTGAGACCGATGTCTCCGGCGCGCTCGATTCCCTGGATATGCGGTTCGACCAAATTCAGAACCGGCTGACGCGTGCGGAAACCACGACCGACTCGGCGCTGAAGAATCTGGAAACAACGGTCTCAAGTCTCGATGAGCGGATCGGCGACGTCGCCAGCAAGATGGCCCCGGATCTCGCCGACCAGTTGCGGACCGAATTTGAAGCCCGCTTCGAAGACATGATGTCCTCCGTGCGCGAGACGGTTGATGCCGTACGCCAGGAGCTGGCGGAAGAAATCACGCGCACGGCAGCGACGTCCGGAGAGGAAGCCGTCGCCGAGGTGAAGGAAACGCTCAGCGGCATGCAGAAGCGGCTGGACGCCAACGAAGAGCGTCAGGCCAGCGCCATCGAGCAAGTCTCTGCGCAGGTGGGCACGCTCAACGAGACCTTTGATACCCGGTTGCGCGAAGTTGAAGAACGCAGTGATGCCGCCACGGGCGAAGCCGTGCGCGAAGAGATCGAGCGTCTTGGCAAGACGGTCAGTGAGCGGATCGATGAACTGGCCGAAGACCTGACCCAACGGGTCAATGACAGCGAATCCCGCAGCGCTGAAGCGATTGAGCAGATCGGCGATCAGGTTGCCGCGGCCAATAATCGCCTCCAGTCGCGCCAGAACGAGGCGATCAAGGCGTTGGCCGAACAGGTCGACGAAAACCGGAAGAAAGCGGATGCCCGTCTTTCCGACACGCTTGCCGGCGTCTCCGAGCGTCTGGAACAAATGCAGTCGCAGGCCAATGAATCCGTGTCTCCGGTGCAGAAGGCCATCGCCATGTTGGCGGCCCGTCTCGAAAGCCTGGAAGAAAATACGCCGCCCCCCGGCGCGCCGGTTGAACTGGACAGCATCCCCGCCAGCCTGGCTGACATCGATGATAATCCCTTGTCGGACAGCCAGTTCGAAGCCTTTGACACGCCATCCGAGTTCGACAGCTTTGAAGACTTCGACACATTCGAGGCCTTTGCCGATTTCGAAGCAGATGAGCCGGGCTCACAAATTGAGCCGGCGATCTCCCTTCCAGAAGCCGAAGACACGCCACCGACTGCCGACGCCTCCGACACGGCCCTGCCCGGAGCGGAACCGGAGGTTCCGGAAGACGACGATGGTGTCGCTTTCGAAGCCGAAGAAAATTACGCTGAAGGCCCGGTCGAAGAAGACCATGCCACCGATGATGATGCTGACACATTTGAGGCGGGTCTCGAGTCCTGGGATTCCGAACCTGATGATGACATTCAGGCGGAAACGGCAGAGTCGTTCGAAGACGATTTCGACGCTATCCGCGCCGCAGTCGAAGGCCTGAGCTTCGCCACCCTGGAGGCTGAAGCAGACGGCGAAACAGAACTGGACGAGACTTCGGATCTGTTTACGGAGGAAAGTGAAGACGAACTCGTCACCCCTCTGGAGGCGCTGGATGGGCTTGAAGGCCTCGACGAAGCCCATACCGAGGCACGGGAATCCGACATTTTCGACGATGAAGAGTTTGAGGCGATCGACCTGCCCGCCGCCGAGCTGCCAGCGGATGAGGCAGAAGTGGCCGTGGCCGCGGAACCGGAAGCCAGTGAAGCGGAAGCTGCTGAAGAGGCTGATAAACAGCTCGACGCCGACACCGCCGATTACCTGACACGCGCGCGCAAAGCCGCCATGGCGGCAAGCTTCGGCAAAGGCAGCACGCAAACCGCCGGCAACTCCGGGCGCCCCTTGGTCCGGATGACGTCTGTCGGCTCCAGCCGCCTGCCCCTGATCGCGGCTGCTTCAGCTGTTGCCGTCGCAGGCGTGGCTGCAGGCGGCTACCTCTACATTCGCGGCAAGCAGGACGCGCCGGTCCAGTCAGCGCCGGTCAGCACCTATGTTGATCCGGGTGCCAATGACGCCGCGGCCGCCTCGCTCGCGACCAGCGATGATACGGCCGATGCAGATGACCAGTCCGCAGCGGCCATCGAAGAAGACCTGTTCGGCGAACCGGCAACACCGCCCGCTCAGGCGCAATATGCCCCAATCCCGCCCGTCGTGACCGTTCAGGCCGCTGCCGCATCCGGAAACTATATCGCGCAGTATCAACTGGCTCAGGAAAAGCTGACATCCGGGGACTATGCCGACGGCGCAGCACTGATGCGCAAAGCCGCGCAGAAGGGTCTCCCCATTGCGCAATATGCGCTCGCGAAGCTGCACGAGCGCGGCACCGGCGTTCCGAAAGATCTTGCCCTTGCACGGGAGTGGACCGAGAAAGCGGCAACCGGCGGGAATGTGAAAGCAATGCACGACCTGGCCGTCTTCATGGCCGAAGGAGAAGGTGGCGAGCAAACCTATGCCGGCGCTGTGGAATGGTTCCGCAAGGGCGCCGAATATGGCGTGGTCGACAGCCAGTACAATCTGGGCGTCCTCTATGAGCAAGGTCTCGGCATCAGCCCGAACCTGACCGAATCCCTGTTCTGGTTCGACGTCGCCAACCGCAATGGTGACGGCGGCGCACCGGCAAAGATCGCCGAACTGATGGAACGCGTTTCACCGGAAGCTGCCGCACAGGCCCGCAGCCGCGCCGCAACCTGGCAGCCTGCCCCGGCCAACGCGATTGCCAATGGCCGCTTCGGGGCCCAGTCGTGGAATATGGGCAACCCTCTGCAGGTTCAGGCAATCCAGAAAGCCCTGAACGCACTTGGTTACGCGACCGGCACGCCAGACGGCATCATGGGGGATGGAACGGCCACCGCGATCCGTGATTATCAGCGCGCCAACAACCTGCCCGTAACGGGGACGGTCACGGCGGACCTGATCAATGCACTGAACGCAGGCGCAAGCGCCGGCTGATGCTTCCAGCCCCTATGGCTTCACATAGGCATAGGGGCGATCAGTCTTGTCCAGCGACAGGTAACGGTCGCGCAGCTCTGTCTGGCGCGAGGTCATCTCCTGGGGTTCCCCATCAATGAAGACCGCATCGGTGTTTGTGGTCACCTCCAGCGGATCACCGTCCCATGCGACGACATCGGCATGGGCACCGGGTGCCAGAATTCCGTAGCCAGACAATCCGTAGATGGATGCAGGGGTTACGGTCAGTGCCTTCATGGCATCGTCCCAGTCCATGCCATTGGCCACGGCATTGCCGGCAATTTGCGTCATTAGGCGGGCCAGATGGGTCGAGTCATCAAGGTTGACGATTGCGACCTGAACCCCGGCTTCATCGAGCCGTGCAGCATTTTCCTGCGTCGCAGCAAGCTGAGAGAAGCTTGCGGGCAGGTTTGCAAACCCGTCGACAATGACCGGAATATCCAGCTCCGCCAGCCGGTCTGCCACCCGCCAGCCTTCGTCAGCGCCGATGATGGCAAATTTCAGGTTCCGGTTCGATTCCGCAAGGTCCATCACAGCATTCAGATCGGTCGCGCTGCGCGCATCGATCAGGATCAGCTGGCGTCCTCGTGCGGCTGGCGCCAGGGCCTCTGCATCCCGGCGGGACAAGACATCCCCTTCACCGCCCGCAATGTAACGGGTGGGATAGGCACGGGCGTCGTCGAAGGCAGCCCTCAGCTGGGCCCAGGCCGCCGGGCGCGATCCGCCAGCCAGCCCTGCCCCGCCTTCACCGAGCGTGATGAAGGTGAAAGCCTTCGGTGTCATGTCGGTGTCCTGCGCGCCGCTCGTATCGGCAATAAAGCCCTGACCGGCAAACAGATTGGTCGATGGCTGCGGTACGACGGCAACGCGCGTCACGCCGCCAAGCCGGCTGACATCCACAGCGGTGTCATCCGGATTGAAGCCATCGGACGCATCCAGCGAAGCAGAAAATCCTGACAGGGCAGCTATCGCATCATTGGTCGAATCTTCCGCATCGACCTCGATGATCCCCGTCCGGGAATAAGCCGAGATGAGGCCGGGCGTCACCCATTCGGCACTGATGACTTCAGCGCCCACTGGTTTCGTCGTGGTGGAAGGGCCGACCGACATGATCGTGCCATTGCGGATAACCACGACCCCATTTTCGATCGTACCGGCATCGGTGCCGGTCCACACTTTCTTGCCTTCGACCACATAGGTTTGTGCCGAGGCGCCGAGCACGGCCACGGCGGCAATTGCAGCGCTTGCCATCAGCTTGCGGATCATTTCATGTCTCCTTCGCCAGGCTGGCCGAGTTCAAAGTCCCTGACGGGACGAACGGAATCGTCGGCACGGTCATACATCAGGGCGCCATCGATAAAGACCTGATCGGCCTTTGTGTAGACGCTGAACGGATTGCCGGACCAGATCACAACATCGCCCATCTTGCCGGGCTTCAAGGAGCCAGTCCGCGCATCAATACCGAGTGACTTTGCCGGGTTCAGTGAGAGCCATTCCCAGGCCTCTTCGATCGGCACATCTATGCCGACGCGCTTGCCGTCAGCCCACGACTTGGCGGCTTCCTGGTTCAGGCGCTGAATGCCGATGTCGCTGTCGGAATGCACAATCGCACAGGCGCCGGCATTATGAACCATCGGAATGTTTTCAGGGATGCCGTCATAGGCTTCCATCTTGAAGCCCCACCAGTCCGCCCACATGGACGAACAGGCGCCATAGTCAGCCAGTTTGTCGGCGATCTTGTAGCTCTCCACGGCGTGGTGGAAAGCGGTGACCTTGTAGCCAAACTCGTTCGACAGATCCATGATCTGCGCCATCTCGTCGGCGCGGTAGCAGTGCATGTGAACCAGGATCTCACCCGCCAGCACGCCAGCCAGCGTATCGAGTTCCAGGTCGCGAGCCGGCATCTCGCCGCCCTCGGCGGAATACTTGTCCCATTTGCGCTTGTATTCGGCCGCCTTGATCCACGCGGCCCTGTAGCCAGCCATGTTCCCCATCCGGGAAAATGGCGCGCCACCCGGAATCGTGCCGCTGCCATAGCCATACACACGCTTCGGGTTCTCCCCGCAGGCCATCTTCAGCGTATACGGTGCAGCCGGAAACTTCATGCCCTGCACGGTGCGCGCCGGGACGTTCTTCAGGGTAATGCCACGACCGCCGAACAGGTTCGCGCTGCCTGGCAGAATCTGAAGTGAGGTCACGCCGCCTGCCAGGGCCCGGTCAAATCCCGGATCCTGTGGCCAGATGCCATGCTCGACCCAGACTTCTGCGGTGACCGGCCCGGAAATTTCGTTGCCATCCTGATGGGCAGAAACGGAGGGAGACGGATACGCGCCGAGGTGGCTGTGATTGTCGATGATACCCGGTGTCACCCAGCGGCCGGATGCGTCGATGACCGTCGCGCCTTCCGGCGCCTCCAGGTCTGCGCCAATAGCGGAAACCTTTCCGTCCTGCAGGAGCAGACTGCCTTCTTCGATCTTCGCGCCTTCCCCATCCAGGATCGTGGCGTTGGTGATCAACACAGGCGCGCTGGGATAGGCCTTGTAGGTCGACGGGTAAGGATCGGGATCGAACGGTTCATTCGGCGTAAACGGCTTGATCGCCGGTTCGCCGTTTTCACCACTGCCACCGCATGCGGCAAGAAATATGGCCGTCGCTGCGAGCGCCACCCAGTTCCATTTTGTCATAATACTTCGCCCCGGTTCTTCCCGTTTCGTGCACGCCCCATAGAGCGTGGATCAGCGCGCGCTGCAAGCCGTGCAACAGCAATCAATCAGCGCGGCTTTTCAGGTTGGTCCGTTTGTCGCGGCCAAAGACGAGCCGCATCAGCCAGTTGGGAGCAAACTGCTCCACGCGGGGATGGCGCGTCATGACACCTTCCATCCATCGGCGGCCCCAGGTCGAGTTCCGTCCAAGCAGAATCACGCCGATGATCGCGATCGGCAAGCCGATCGGCAGGAAGGGCGTCGCCATGCCCACCGGGATCGCAACCGCAATATGCATGAGGCCCACCACGGCCAGCATCTGGCGGAACAAGCCTCCAACATGCTTGCGGGCCGAGTCGATCGGTTTGCGAATAACGTCGGCAGGTGAGTCAGTCATGGGAGGTTCGGTAGAGGACATGAAGAGGATATGGGTTCAGACCAATTTCATTGCCAAGTAAAATCACTTCCATGTGTCCAAAGTCTGGCAACCACGTTGCCCGGTTGCTACACCCTGCTTAGAAAATGACCGCCGGGGGGCGCCGGACAGCGAGGCCGATATGAAACTGCAGTCCATCCAGGCGCTTCGCGGCGTCGCGGCGCTGCTGGTCGTCATGTTGCACGCCCGGGCACTCGAAATCAAAGGCATTGCCGCGAATGGCCTGACCGAGCAGCCCCTGATCGGTGGACTTTTCACGAACGGCTTTGCCGGGGTCGATCTGTTTTTCGTGATTTCCGGTTTCATCATGGTGTTCGTCACACGCGATGGTCTGACCGGCCTGAAGCCTGCCGCTTCTTTCCTCTTCGCCCGGATCACCCGGATTTATCCGGTTTGGTGGGCATTTGCCGGATGTATAACGATCTACATGCTGGCCGCCCATGGGGTCAGCGGACAAAGCGAGGGCTGGCACAAGGTGGCATTCGGGCATCCGATGGTGCCATACTTGGTGAAGTCTTTCCTCCTGGTCCCGCAGGAACCGTTTCCGGTGCTGAACGTGGGCTGGACCCTTATCCACGAAGTCTATTTCTACCTCGTCTTCACGCTGTTCCTTCTGATGCCCCGCAAATGGCTGCCCCTCCTTCTGGCCATCTGGACTGTCATCGTCGCCAGCGGCGCGCTGCTGGGCTACTCGCAGCCAACCGCGACGACCTTTTTGGCGCTGGCTGTTCACCCGATGACACTGGAGTTCACGCTGGGCGCGGCCGTTGGCCTGGCGGTGACGAAAGGCCTGATCTGGCGCAGCGGCCTCCTGACCCTGGTCGCCACTTTGTGGCTGTTGGCAGCGCTGTGCTATGAGGGCGCTGGAATCGATTTCCTGCTGCAGTGGGGCCGGGTGATCTCGTTTGGCCTGCCGTGCGCCCTTCTCGTTTATGGTTGCGCCGGGCTCGACATGACCAAACGGCACGCCTGGCTGATCCCCGCACTGATTGGCGCCCTTGTCACGCTCGCGCTGTTTCAGCTCACCGGGTTCGACAGGAACAGTCCGGAAGCGGTCCGGCGTGGCGCCACGATCCTGACTGTTTCAGTTGGGGCAATCGCCATGGCGATCGTGATCTGGTTCGGCTGGCTTCTGGGACAGCGCGCGCCGGACCAGTTGCGGCGAATACGCTCCTTCTTCAAATCCCTGCTCGATGGTGCGGTTCAGGTCGGTGACTGGTCATTCGCACTTTATCTTAGCCACCTGATCGTGCTCAGCGCCTTGCGAAATGTCTTCGGATTGCTCGGGCAATCCGAAAGCCTCGCCCCGTTTTTCCGGCTGGGGCATCCAGGTGTTCTGGACAACATCACCTTCGCGGTCACCGGGCTCATCCTCACCCTCACCGCATCGGCGCTCAGCTATCGCTTCTACGAGCAACCGCTGACCATCCTGTTCGGGCGCCTGCGCAAGAGGTTGTTCCGCCAGGGCGAGCCGCGACCCGCCCCGGCCTGAACAACGTAGTGGCCTGAACAGAAAGCCTATTCGGCTGCGACCGGCGGGGCCAGTTCAGGCTCTGCCCATTTCAGCACCGGCTTGCGCGCCGCTTTCGTCTCATCGAGACGCTGCATCGGGGCAAGATACGGCGCACCTTTCAGCGCCTCATCCCCTTGCGCAGCGCGGCGGGCGATGGATTCCAGTGCGTCACAGAACCGGTCCAGCTCCGCCTTCGATTCCGACTCCGTCGGCTCGATCAGCATCGCGCCATGCACCACGAGCGGGAAATACATCGTCATCGGATGGTATCCCTCGTCGATCAGCGCCTTGGCGATGTCGATCGTCTCGATACCTTCGGCCGTGAATGCATCCGAGAACAGCGCCTCGTGCATGCAGTAGCCTTCGAACGGCGCTGTCATCACGCTCTTCAGGCGCGCCTGAATGTAATTCGCGTTCAGCACGGCATCTTCGCTGGCCTGTTTCAGCCCATCCGCGCCGTGGCTGAGAATATAGGTCAACGCCCGCACGAACATGCCCATCTGGCCATGGAAAGCGACCATGCGGCCAAAGCTTTCAGACGCATCGCCTTCGATGTCCTCGACGAGGCGGTACATGCCGTCGGCATCCTTCACCACGAATGGCACCGGCGCATAGGGCGCCAGCGCTTCGGACAGGACTGTCGGGCCGGAGCCCGGGCCGCCACCGCCATGCGGGGTAGAGAAGGTCTTGTGCAGATTGATGTGCATCGCATCGACACCGAGGTCGCCTGGACGGACCCGCCCAACAATCGCGTTGAAGTTCGCACCATCGCAATAGAAATAGCCGCCGGCCGAATGGATGAGATCGGCGATTTCCTTGATGTCGGTTTCGAACAGGCCGCACGTGTTCGGGTTGGTCAGCATGATGCCGGCAATATCATCCGGCTTTTCCAGCTTCGCTTTCAGGTCGTCCATATCGACCCGGCCACGCTTGTTGGCCTTGATCTCGTCGACGATGAAACCGCATTGGGCAGCCGTCGCAGGGTTCGTTCCGTGAGCGGACTCCGGCACCAGAACGCGCTTGCGCGTCTCCCCTTCGCCGCGCGCGATCAGCGCCTGGCGGATCGCCATCATGCCGCAGAACTCACCATGCGCCCCGGCCTTCGGGCTCATCGCCACGGCTGGCATATTGGTCAGCGTCTTCAGCCACATCGCCAGTTCGTCGATCAGCTCCAGCGCGCCCTGCACCGTCGCCTGCGGCTGCAGCGGGTGAATGTCGCCAAACCCCGGCAGGCGCGCGACCTTCTCATTGAGACGCGGATTGTGCTTCATGGTGCAGCTGCCCAGCGGGAACAGGCCAAGGTCGATGGCATAGTTCTTCTGGCTGAGGCGCATATAGTGGCGCACCGCCTGCGGCTCGGACAGGCCCGGCAGGCCGGTCGGCTGCTTGCGCGCCACGCCGCCGAGACGGTTCTTCGTGCCTTTCGGGGCTGGCAGGTCGACGCCGGTCGTCTCCGGCGTACCGATCTCGAACAGCAGGTCTTCATGCTGCAACAGGCCGCGCGAGCCGGACACGGTTTCGATGGAGGACATGGAGACTGACTCCGGCGCAGTGGGACGGCCCTGTGTGTTCATGGTCATCAAACTTTCCCCTCGAGAATATCAAAAAGGTCGTGCCAACGGTCGAAGTGCCAAGCGATACCGGAATGAGACTTTCCAGGCGGAAAATCTCCTTTGTTTTGAAATCCTTTATAGCTGGACTTGTAGGTACGCGCGGGAACCCTCATTCGAGCCACTCGCTCCAGTTTTGGCTGCAGTTTTGTTGAAAGGGCGGCATCAAACACGAACATGTTGTCCGCATTTTCGCAATTCAGGTAAATCCAACGAGACCCGTGTCGGATTCCTAAGACTTTGCTATTGTGGTCATAGACTTCGGATACGGCGCTCGAATTAACCCCGACAAGCTTTTCAGCATAGTCTCTAACTAGTTTGTAGCTCTTATGATTTGCCTTGGAGGTAGTGCTCATCACACAATCTCCTTCAGGGCAGCGGCATAGGCGGCGATGTCTTCCGGTGTCGTGCACTCGGTCGCAGCGCACAGGATGACGTCGCCCAGATGGTCGCCCGGGAACAGGCGGCTGGCACGGACGCCGCCGACAATGCCGGCTTCGTCCAGCATGGCGAGGACGGCTTCGGCGTTCACGGGCGTGCGGAACGCGAACTCGTTGAAGAAGCGCGGCGTGAGGATCTCGACCCCGGGCACGCCCGCCAGCGCGTCGGCCAGGTCGCAGGCGGCTTCATGGTTCAGCACAGCCAGCTGTTCCATGCCTTTACCGCCCAGCAGCGTCATGTGCGCCGTGAAGGCCAGCGCGCAGAGGCCGGAATTGGTGCAGATGTTCGAGGTCGCCTTGTCGCGGCGGATATGCTGCTCGCGGGTCGAAAGCGTCAGCACGAAACCGCGCTTGCCTTCCGCGTCGACCGTCTCGCCGCACAGGCGGCCCGGCATCTGACGCACAAGTTTCTGGGTACAGGCAAACAGGCCCACATAAGGCCCGCCAAAATTCAGGCCGTTTCCGATGGACTGGCCTTCGCCGACCGCGATGTCGGCGCCCATTTCACCGGGTGGCGTGACGAGGCCGAGCGAGACCGCTTCGGTGAACACGGAGACCAGCAGCGCGCCTTTTCCGTGCGCCGCTTCGGCCACAGGCGAGAGATCCGTCACCGTGCCGAACGTGTTCGGCGACTGGCCGATCACACAGGCCGTGGCATCGTCGACAGCGTCGGCCAGCGCCAGTTCGCCATCAATCGCATGTTCCAGCTGCACCACTTCGATGCCCTGCGCTTCGCACAGCAGTTTCGTCGCGGCGGCATAGTGCGGATGCAGGCCGCCGGAGAGAACCACCTTCTTCCGGCGCGTCGCGCGTGTCGCCATCACGGCGGCTTCGGCGCAGGCGGTCGAGCCGTCATACATGGAGGCATTGGCCACATCCATTGCAGTGAGGGCCGCAACTTGCGTCTGGAATTCAAACAGGGTCTGCAGTGTGCCCTGTGCAATTTCCGGCTGGTAAGGCGTGTAAGTCGTCAGGAATTCGGAACGCTGGATGACCATGTCCACGGTGGCCGGCACATGGTGTTTGTAGGCCCCGGCGCCGACGAAGAACGGGCCGGACGAGGCCGCGCGGTTCTTCGCCGCCAGGTTCGACATGTGGCGCTCCACGGCCAGTTCCCCCTGATGGTCCGGCAGGCCTTCGACCGTGCCGTTCAGGCGGGCTGCCTCCGGAACATCCGCATAAAAATCATCGACCGATTTCGCACCGATGGTTTTCAGCATCTCGGCGCGGTCGTCCGCTGTCAGGGGAAGATATCGCATCCCGTACTCCATAAGTGTTGGAAAAAGCCTAGAGCTTCTCGCAATAGGCCTTGTAAGCTGCCTCATCCATCAGGCCGGCAATCTCGGCGCCGTCCTTGATTTCCAGGACGCAGAACCAGCCTTTTTCCGTCGGGGACTCGTTCACCGTTTCCGGCTTGTCGGAGAGCGCGCCGTTGACTTCGACGACCTTGCCGTGGATCGGGGCATAGACGTCGGAGGCGGCCTTGACGCTTTCCACGACGGCCATGTCGTCGCCCGGCGCGAACTCGGCGCCGACTTCAGGAAGCTCGACAAATACGATGTCGCCGAGAGCATTCTCGGCATAGTGCGTGATACCGACCGTTGCGAGGTCGTTGTGAACCGTCACCCATTCATGGTCTTCGGTATAGAAGGTCGTCGGTTGCGTGTAGCGGGTCATGGGGTCTGGCTCCTATCGCTTATAATTATGCGGAACAAAGGGAAGATCGGCGACAACTGCCGGGCGCGCCTTGCCGCGCACCATCAGCTGGACTTCGGTGCCCGGTGCGGCGTGGGCGGTGGCAATATAGCCCATGGCGACCGGATGGCCGACCGTCGGACCGAATCCGCCGGACGTGACCACGCCGACTTTCTCGTCGCCGATGAATATTTCCGTGCCTTCGCGAGCCGGGGCGCGTTCCAGCGGCTTGATGCCGACGCGCTTGCGGGACGGGCCTTCGCTACGCTCGCGGAGAATGCGCTCGGCGCCGGGGAAGTCGCCCGCTTCGCGGCGGCGCTTCTGGATGACCCAGCCAAGATCGGCTTCGATCGGCGAGGTGTCGGGGCCAAGGTCATGCCCGTACAGGCAAAGGCCGGCTTCGAGGCGGAGCGAGTCCCGCGCGCCGAGGCCGATGGGATTAACCCGCTCATCGGTCAGCATTTCCGTGACCAGCGGAATGCCCGCCTCCGGCTTCACCAGAACCTCAAACCCGTCTTCGCCGGTATAGCCGCAGCGCGAAACGATGCAGCGCGTGCCGTTCAGTTCAAACGGCATGTGATGCATGAATTTGAGCTCTTCGCAGCCGGGGAAGAAATCCTTCATGACGTCAGCCGCTTCCGGCCCCTGAAGGGCGAACAGGATGCGGTCGTCGGCCCGGGTCAGCACCGCACGGCCGGCCAGCGCCTTTTCGAAGATGCCCCAGTCCTGGTCTTTCATGGCGCCATTGACGACGATGTAGAGGCTGCCCTGCGCGTCATCGCCGATCGGGCGGGTGATGATCAGGTCGTCGAGGATGCCGCCATCCGCATTCAACAGCACTGTGAGGCGCGCCTGGCCCGGCTTCAGGCTGGTGATATCGCTCGGCACCAGTTCCTCGACCATGGCCGCGATCTTCGCGTGCGCTTCGTCGCCGCCGCCAATGCCGTCTTCCAGCGTCAGGAAGCAAGGCCCCATATGGGAAACATCGAACAGGCCCGCATGCTGGCGGGTCCAGTTGTGTTCTTCCATCACGCCGGCGGGGAACTGGACCGGCATTTCATACCCGGCGAACGGCACCAGCTTCGCCTCACATTTGACGTGCAGGTCGTAAAGCGGGGTTCGCTTCAGGTCTTCGGTTGTTGCGTCGCTCATGGCGCCCTCATCACAGGAGACGTCAGCGGCCTCGGCCGCATGTCCGTCGCCCCCGCTGTCTCGGCGCCTGAGAGATTCCGCCCGTGAACTCCGGGCTTGCTCCTTCGGCGAGGTGGCGCCAGACGGCCCGCCTCTTTCCAGCGTGTTGGTCCTCTCCCGGCCCTTTTGCCTGAGCGTTTCCGGGGCGGTTGCGCCTTCGGCGGCGGGGCTTGATACCCGCTCTCTCCCGGGGGGGACTTATACTGTGCTCCTGCTAGCGTGGATTCCCGGCGCCAGCAAGCGCGCACAGCCCTGCCAGATGCGCAATCCACAGGCCTGCCTCAGAATCGGGCGCCCTGAAATGGCCGGATCAGCTCTCCGGCCCCGCCCCGGCCGGTTTGTTGCCGCCGAACCAGCTCTGCACCAGGCCCCAGGCACTGCGCGAGCCGGCCAGCGCCTTCTCCGTCGCCCTTGAGGCCGTGGAGGTGAGCCCACCCACGCCTTTCAGCAGGTCGCCGATGACCGAGCCCGATTCCTCCTTCACATCCTTCAGCGCCTCGGCCGAGATGGATTTCGCCTGCCCGGCCGACCAGCCTTTGAAGCTGCGGCAGCGGCGCTTGGCGAGATAGCCGAGCTTCAGCGTCATCATCGCGTTCCCCCCGCCATCCATGACCGGCCCGGCGACGAGGCCGCCCATCCGGCCCAGCAGGCTGCCGATGACATCGCCGGTCAGGTCCGTCACATCCTCCAGCGCGCGGGCGACCACGACGATGGCGGCAACATCCCGCAGGATGCGTAGGCTGCCCCACAGGTGCGGGCGCCCAAAATAAACCCGGGCCACCTTGGCCACGAGATTCGCGTTCCGCCACAGCACGATGAAGGCATCCACGGTGCCGTTCATCGACACGGCGGTGGCGATGCCGACGCCGACAGCTTCGGCATGGATCAGCTGCTCCACCTTCTTGTCGAGCGGCTTCAGGAGCGCCTCGATATGGTCGCGCTCGAAATGCTCGAGATCGGCGGAGATCATCAGCGCCTCTTCCGGCCCGGCCTGGCGGGCACGCTGCAGAAGGGCCTGGCCGCGCAAGATGCCTTCCTCGATCGCGCCGCGTTCCTCCTGCACCAGCGGGTTCTCGACCAGCATCAGCAGGTATTTCAGGTCATAGCGAAGGCGCGCGGCGAGGGCTTTCGGGGCTGGCGCATCCGGGTCGATCGGGATGGAGGGCGGTTTCGCCGCCACCGGCATGGACAGGAAGCCCATGACCGGCCGGCCCACCAGCACGACCAGCATCAGCGCAAGGATGACGATATAGGCATAGCCCAGCACCGGATGGACGTCGTCGAACAGGCGGTAGAACAGGAAGCCCTGCCCGATCACCACAAGGAAAGCGATCACGAAAAAGGCGGTGGCCGACCATTTGAGGAATTTCCAGCCCTGCGCCCATTGGGACGCAAGTTCCCACTCCGTGCCGTCCTTGGCGGGCTGGTCCGGGCCCGGTATCGCCTTGGCCTTCTTTCTGGCCATGTCGCGCATCCTCCCTGTTTTTAAGCTGAACTCCCTCCATAGGTGGGATAGAGGCGGCGCAGAGGCAACAGCTTGCATCGCCGCAAGCGCGGGCGACGCCCGTGAAGGCGCTTCGTCAGAGAACAGGTTTTCGGAGGCTGGCCGCGCGTCAGGTTTCCGGCAGGGGCAGGTTTCCAGCAACGGCAAACGGACAGAGGCCGCGCAGCGGTGCAGCTGTCGTAGAGTCCGCTGGTTCAAGGCACAAACGGGTATAGGCCGGCAGCAAGGCCGTCCCATCGCAGGCCGCTGCGAGGCGCTTGCTGGACTGTTGGCCCGGCGCCAGCCAGGCGCGTTCAGCCTTCTGGGAAGGCAGCCAGTCGATGCTTGTCAGGAACACGCGGCCATTGGGCGACACGCTCCAGTGATACTGGACCCCTCTTCCATAGGCAGCCCGCACCGCGGCGCGGAGCAGCAGCACCTGGCACCAGATGAGCGGCCAGAAATACGCAAGATGCGGCGGGAAGCCTGCGGGAGGATGGAAGAGCGACATGCGCCGGAGTATACGTCCGGGGACGGAAGTGTCGGATAAGTTTGTTTTCGCGGCAATGGCTGCGGCAGGATCAGGCGGCGAGGGTGGTGGATAGGCCCACCACTTGCAGCCATCGGGCGTGACGCTTGTGGCGCGTGACTTCCGCTGCACAAAATCCGTCTACGCCATGATCATACCGGACTATGCCGGATCACGACGGGGCCCTGCGCGCACAGAAGTGTGAGCCCTTGTGATTTCAAATGGCGCACCGGGTGGTGGCAGAACGGCATCTGCCGCAATCGGAGCCGTCAGATGTCCCGTTCCCTTTCCTTGTCCGCGATCCTCGCCCTGGCGGTGCTCGCCAGCCTCAGCCTGATGGCCGCCCCGGCGAAATCCGAGCCACCGCAAGGCACGCCCCAAGACACAGCCCAGGGACGCCAGCTCGCAGAACTGTTCACCTCGCAGGGGTGTTCCTCCTGCCCGCCGGCCGAGGCGCTGTTCGCCCGGTTGGCCCAAGACCCGGACCTCGTCACCATTGAGTGGCATGTCGATTACTGGGACCAATTGCGATATGGCGGCTCGCGCTGGCAGGACCCGTTTTCCTCCCCTGACTTCACGGCCCGGCAACGCGCCTACAACAAGGCCCTGCGCGGCACGGCCTCGGTCTACACGCCGCAAGCCGTTCTGGGTGGCAAGGCGGAATTCGTCGGCTCCCGCGCCGGAGACATGAAGGCCGCCCGTGCCAGGACCGCCGCCCCGTCCCTGCGCCTTGCCACCTGCCCCGGATCCTTGTCGGTCTCCGGCGAAGGCCGCGGGGATATATATTTCGTCCGCCTGCTGACGCAGCATGAGACGAAAGTGCGAGGCGGGGAGAACAAGGGCCGCCAGCTGAATGGCCGCAATGTTGCGCTGGGAATGGAAAAACTGGGCCAGTATTCCGGCACGCCCGACAATTATGCTCTGCCCGTCCTGAAACCGGGAGAAAGCTGCGCCCTCTTTGTGCAGGAGCCCGGCCATGGCGCCATACTCGGCGCCGCATACTGCCCGGCCTACCCATGACCCGCCTGCGTGCCCCTGCCCGTCATGCCTGCTGGACCGCCGCTTTCCTTGCCGGCGGCCCATGGCTGTGGCTGGGCAGTTTCCTGGTGGAACGCCACCCGGCGGGCAATATCGCCTTCCTGCTCGAACGCGCGAAACTACACGCCAATCTCTGGCTGCTGACAGGCGGCGTGATCTGGTATGCGGCCTGGTCGTTCGGCACGCTGTTGCTGCCCCGGCATGCGGCGGACCACCGGCACCAGCGCACATTGCACCAGGCCCTCGATGCCGCCATCGTGTGTCTCATTCCGGCTGTGGCGGCACTGTTCTGGATCAACGGTGATCCGGACCCGCGCAATTTCCGGCGGATGATGCCGAGCGACACCGTGTTCCTGCCCGCGCTGCTGCTCGCGGCGCTGCAGGCGGTGGCCTTCATTCAGATCTGTTGCCTTGAGCGTGTGCCCGCCGCTACGTCTGCCGCTACATCCGCTCCGGCACGCGAATGCCCAGAAGGTCCAGCCCGGTCTCCAGCTGTTTCAGCACGGCAGAGGCGAGGCCGAGACGGCTGGCGCGCAGCGTGGCGTCGCTCTCCGACGCAATCGGCAGGGCCGAATAGAAGCTGCTGAAGGCCTGCGCCAGATTGTAGAGATGTTCGCACAGGACATGCGGCATGCGCTTCTCGCGCGCCTGCAGGCAGGCGAAGGCAAAATTGTCGAGCTGCAGGACCAGCGCCCGCTCAGCGTCGTGGCCGATGGCGATGTCGCCCGCTTCATTGCCGTCGGCTTCGGCCCGGCGCAGCAGCGATTTCACACGTACGGCGGCGTACAGCAGGTACGGCCCGGTCTTGCCTTCGAAGCTGGTGAACTTGTCGAGGTCGAAGACATAGTTCGTGGTCCGCGTATTCATCAGGTCCGAGAAGCGCAGCGCGGCGAGCGCGACGTTTGCGGCGACCTCTTCGCGTTCTTCCGCGCCCATGTCCTCCGGCAGCTTGCCGGCCTCGGCGATTTTCTTCTGCGCTTCTTCCAGCGCCATGGCGTTGAGATCGGCCAGCCGCAGGACGCCGCCTTCGCGGGTCTTGAAGGGTTTGCCGTCCGGGCCGTTGACCGTGCCGAAGCCGATATGTTCGAGGCGGCCTTCATCGATCAGGCCGACCATTTCCGCCGCGCGGAACACCTGTTCGAAGTGGAGCGCCTGGCGCTGGTCCACCACGTAGAGCATACGCTGCGGCGTCGGCTGGAGGGTCTCCATCCGGTCCATGATCGTGGCGAGGTCGGTCGTGTGATAGCCGGTGCCGCCGCGGCTGTTGATCAGCATGACCGGCGGCATCTCTTTCTTGTCACTGTCGCGCGCGATGCGGACGATCACGGCGCCGCCGTCTTCCTCGGCAAGGCCAGCCTTCTTGAACTGCTCGACCAGGTCCGGGATCAGATCATCGACATCGCTTTCGCCCTTCCAGAGGTCGAAATGGACGTTGAGGAATTCATAGTCGATCTTCAGCGCGGCGACCGAAACGTCGATGAAATGCTTCAGCAGCGCGCGGTAGCCGGGGCGGCCGGCCTGAAGTTCGGCGACGGCCTTCTGGCTACGCTCCAGCCGGGCCGGGTCGTCCTTCGCCTTGGCGCTGGCGGCCGGGTACATGCGGGCAAGATCGTCGATCGTGACCGGCGGCTCTTCCGGGTACGGACCGGTAAAGTCTGCATCGAAATAGATGAGGCCCGGCTGTTCGTCCTGAAGCTCGGTAACGAGGTGGCCCATCTGCAGGCCCCAGTCGCCGAGGTGGACATCGCCCGTCACCTGATCGCCAAGGAAGGTCAGCAGGCGGCGCAGCGTGTCGCCGATCACGGCAGAGCGGAGGTGGCCGACATGCATGGGCTTGGCGACATTCGGGCCGCCGAAATCGATGACGGTGACCTGCGGGTCGCTCGCGCCTTCGGCGCCGGCCATCTTCTCGCCCCGCACAGCCTCTGCCCGCGCGGCCAAGGCGTCATCGGAGACGCGGATATTGATGAAGCCCGGCCCGGCGACTTCCGCCGACAGGACCATGTCGTTTTCCTTCAGCGCCGCGGCGACCTCGGCGGCCACGTCGCGCGGGATCTTGCCGGCCTTCTTGGCCGCGCCCATCGCGCCATTGCACTGGAAGTCTGCCAGTTCGGGCTTGTCGGACCGGCGTATATCGCCCCAGCGGGCTTCGAGGCCCATGGCCTCAAAGGCGGCGCTGGCGGCCGCCGACAGATCTTGCATCAAGCTGGCCATGGATCAGGACCCGGCGTCCATGCGGAAGCGTTTGCCCGCGCGGTTGAACGCCAGTTCTTCTTCCGTCAGGTCGAAGCCGACCAGGATCTCGAAATTGCTGCCGGCGATGGTCTCGTCGGCGCGGGGGATGGTGATCCGGTCAATTTTCTGGGTCGCGCCGGCCAGCGGGGCATTGCCCGGGAATTTGGCCGAGACCGTATAATATTCCTTGGCCAGAACCTTGCCATTGCGGCGCGTGACGGCGACCCAGTAGCCGAAATCATGCTCGTTCGAATCCGCCTGATCCCCCTTGCCGAAGGCGAAATCGACCTCGATCTCGGCGGTCAGCGGATTGTCGCCGGTATAACGGCAGAAGGAGCGCACGTCGGTAATTTCGCCGGTGTATCGGATATCGGAGTAAAGTTCGTCCGAATTGTCGCCGAATTCGACGATCCGCGCGGCATCATAGACCGATCCGACCGGCGGGCAGGCACCAGCGTTCTGGCGGCTGTCGAACGACTCGGCCAGGTCCTTGGTGCTGGAGCAGCCGGCCACCAGTGCCAGGGCGAGGATCGGTAGGATAATGCGCATGCGTTTCGCTGTCCTTCTTGGCCAGTATCTCTGGGCGTATCTCTTGGCAGGGCAGCCTGGTGGCCCCATCTGAACTTGCCCGGCCTGTGTTAAAGGGCTACGCGCCCCCGTGCAACGCCGCTAAGGCAGACAGGTCGCCATGGCAACCGGAGACGAGATGAAATGACGGAAAGGCGTCCGCTAATTATCCGCCTCGCCGCCCCGCGCGGCTTCTGCGCCGGGGTCGACCGCGCCATCCAGATCGTCGAGGAAGCGCTGCAGAAGTGGGGCTCGCCGGTCTATGTGCGCCACGAGATCGTCCACAACGCGCATGTCGTCTCCCGGCTGGAGGCCATGGGCGCCGTATTCGTGGATGAACTGGACGAATGCCCGGAGGACCGCCCGGTCATCTTCTCTGCCCATGGCGTGCCCAAATCGGTGCCTGCCGAGGCCAGATCCCGCAACATGATCTTCGTCGATGCGACCTGCCCGCTGGTTTCCAAGGTGCATGTCGAGGCCGAACGCCACGACCGCGAGGGCCGCGAAATCATCCTGATCGGCCATGCCGGTCACCCGGAAGTCATCGGCACGATGGGCCAGCTGCCACCGGGGCGCATCCACCTGATCGAAACGGTGGAGGATGCCGAAGCGTTCCAGCCGAAAGACCCGGCCAACGTCGCCTTCGTCACCCAGACAACGCTCAGCGTGGACGACACCGCCGACATTGTGGCGACCCTGCAAAGGCGCTTTCCCGGCATCTCGACCCCGCACAAGGAAGATATCTGCTACGCCACCACCAACCGCCAGGAAGCGGTGAAGGTGATCGGCGAAGGCACGGGCCTCGTCCTCGTGATCGGGGCGGAGTCGAGCTCCAACTCCAAACGCCTCGTCGAAGTGGCCCTGCGCGCCGGGGCCGACCGGGCCGAACTGGTCGCCAGCGCCGACGATATCGACTGGGACTGGTTCGACGGCGTGACCCTGCTGGGCCTCACCGCCGGGGCCAGCGCACCTGAAGACCTGGTCCAGGATGTCATCGCCGCCTGCCGCGCGCGCTTCGACGTGTCCGTCCAGAAAATTGAAACCGCCCGCGAAACGGTGACGTTCAAACTGCCCCGCGTGCTGACCGCGTAAGGCGCCAGTCCGCCCGCTTCCCGCGTCACAGGGCGTGTGCCCGCCTTACCAAAATTTAACCCGAAAAAGATGACGCCTCCGTCATTTTCCGTATATCGCCCGGATTTTTCAGGGTTTAGCCTTCCTACTGTTCCGGCCGTTTCCCCCTCTCTGGCTGGGACTGACCAGGAGGAAACACCATGAAAGTCCGTCTCGTTGACGCCCCGCCCAGCCAGCCACGCACCTTTGAAGACCCCGGTGAACTCGCGGACAAGCTGACGCCGGATGATGTCGAAATCGTCCGCGAAATCTTCAACACGCCGCTGACCGGTTCCTACAATTGGGACTATGAGAGCGCGAACTCGAAAATTCGCCGCCTGTATGAGCTGGGCAAACGGTTCAACTGGAACGCCGAACTGGATGTCGACTGGGACGTGCATTTCGACAAGACCGAAGGGCCGTCTGAAGAGGGCTATAATCCCCTGCACGATCACCCGGTCTACAAGGCGATGACCGAAGAGCAGAAGAAAGAATATGCCTGGCGCTCTCTGGCGCAGGTTCTGTCGCAATTCCTGCACGGCGAACAGGGCGCGATGATGGTCGCCTCTCAACTTGTCTCGTGTGCGCCGACCTATGACGCCAAGCTCTATGCCGCCTCGCAGACCTTCGATGAGGCCCGCCATGTGGAAGTGTTCAACAAATACCTGCGCACGCGCTGCAATGTCGAATATCCGGTCAATCCCAGCCTCAAACTGCTGCTGGACAAGATCCTGACCGATCCGCGCTGGGACCTGAAATTCATCGGCATGCAGGTGTTGATCGAAGGGCTGGCGCTGGCCGCTTTCCAGACCATGTCACAGACGACGCGCGATCCGCTGCTGCGCCAGATCCTGCACCTCGTGATGCGGGACGAAGGCCGGCACGTCGCCTTCGGCGTCAATTATCTGGAAGACTGGATCAAGGCGATGCCTCAGGAAGATATCGAGGAACGCGCCCAGTTCGCCTATGAGGCCTGCGCCATCATGCGCGAGCGCCTGTTCTCGACGGTGGTGGACGAGGAATTCGGCTTCGACCGCGAGGAAGCCCGCCGCATGTCGATTGACTCTGCCGGTGGCCAGGCCTTCCGGAACTTCCTCTTTGAACGAATGATCCCGAACCTGAAACGCGTCGGCCTGCTGACCGAAAGCGTGAAACCGAAATTCGAGGCGCTTGGCGTTCTGCAGTACGAGGATGCCGCAACCGACGCAGAAATCGATTGGGCCGCACTCGAGCGTCCGCTGGAGACAGGCCCGATCGTGGATGTCGCAGCCGAATAGGTGGGGACGATGCGACGGGCCGGGGGCGCAGACTGCTGCGTCCCCTGTTTTCCGTCTCAGCCGCCGATATTAAGCACAGCCCACATCGCCGCGAGCGCGGCGGCCAGTGCGATGGCAAGGCGGACCCAGGACAGCTTGCTGTCGGACAGGGTGTCCCCGGCGCTGAAGTCTGCGCTGTCGCGGCGGCCCGTCACCATCGGGCGGACGAGATTGTCCTTGAAGAAGAAGAGATAGGTCACGATCGCCGCAAGGTGCAGGCCAATCAGTGCCAGCAGGATGTTGAAGCTGATCTCGTGGATCTCCGCCGCCTGACGCCCGGCCTCGAACGAGACGAGCCTGGCGAGCGGGCCGGATTCCAGCCCGTCCACATCCACCGCGAACAGGCCGGTGCCGACCTGCACGCACAGCGCCACCAGGATGGCGATCACGCTGAGCGTACCGGCAGGATTGTGCCCGAAGCTCGGCTTGTGGACGCCGCTGCGCAGGGCCTTGAAATAGCCCAGCAGCGCCGACGGGCCGATGCGCCAGCTGCCAAACCGGGCCGTTTGCGAGCCGATCAGCCCCCAAACGAACCGGAAGGTGAGCAGGCCGACAAGGATCATGCCCATCCGCCTGTGCCAGTCCATCACGCCATTCTCGGCCGTCCACCACATGGCAGCGACGAGAAGCACGAGCGACCAGTGGAACAGGCGCAGGGCGCCGTCCCAGACGAGGATACGCTGACTGCCGGCCATGACGGATCAGTCGTCTTCGCGGAATGTTTCGTGGCAGGATTTGCAGGTGCCGCCGGTTGTGGCGAAGGCTGCGCCGATCGCCGCCAGGTCACCGGTTTCCGCGGCCGTTGCGAGACCGCCTGCTGCCATCTGGAAGTCAGAGAGCTTCTCGGTGAAGAGGTCCGGCTGTTCCCAGATTGCCGGCAGGGCATCGGTTTTCACGCCGGAGTCCGGACCGGTGCCTGCCGGGAACCAGTCTGCCATCCCTTCGGATTCCACCGGCACGCTGGCCGCCGCGGCCTGGATGGCCGCCATGTCCGGCTCACTGGCCTTCAGCTGATCGCTGATCGTCTTGAAGGCCTTGCCCATTTTCTTCAGCTGGCCCTGGCGCAGCTCAATCTGTTCCTTCGGGGTCATGCCATTGTCCAGCACGACTTCTTCGGCAGCGGGGGCCGCAGCGTCGGCCTCGGGTGCGCTGCTGTCACTGCCGCCGCAAGCGGCCAGCAGGGAGGCGCCGGCAATCGCGGCAAGGGCAAATGTGGTTTGGCGAATCTTCATGCAAGTCTCCATGGGCTTTCCCATAGGGACGGTAAGCGAAGCCCCCCGGCGGTGCAATCGAAACCGGGGCGTCATGCGGCAAAGCGAACCGGTTGCCCATGAAGGGCGCACATCGGACGCACCGGTCTTTTGCCGCGTGCAGCGAATTGTTCAAATCTGCCGCGCAATCTGGCATAAGGCCCGCCATGACCACACGAATTGCCGCCTTTTACCTGTTCTTCCCGTTCCCGACCTATGAGGCCGCGCGCGAGCCGCTGCGCGCCACGCTGGAGGCCGCCGGCGTCAAAGGCACCGTGCTTCTGGCCGCCGAAGGCGTGAACGGTACCATCGCCGCCAGCCCCGAGGGCATCGACACGGCGCTCGCCGCGCTGCGCGCGCTGCCGGGGGCCGAGGCGCTGGAGGCCAAGTTCTCTGAAGCGGACGAAAACCCGTTCCTGCGCCTGAAAGTGCGCCTGAAGCAGGAAATCGTCACCATGGGCGTGCCGGGCACGGACCCGAAGGCGCTCGTCGGCACCTATGTCACGCCGGAAGAGTGGAACGCGCTGATCAGCGACCCGGACACGGTGCTGATCGATACCCGCAACGACTATGAATACGCCATCGGCACGTTTGAGGGCGCCATCGACCCGGAAACCAAGACCTTCCGCGAATTCCCGGACTGGTTCCGCGACTTCCGCGAAAAACTGGAAGCCGAAGGCCGCAAACCGAAGATCGCCATGTTCTGCACAGGCGGCATCCGCTGTGAGAAAGCGACCAGCTTCGTGAAGGCCGAAGGCATCGACGATGTGTTCCACCTGCAGGGCGGCATCCTGAAATATCTCGAAGAGGTGCCGGAAGAAAACAGCCTGTGGCGCGGGGAATGTTTCGTGTTCGACGAACGGGTCTCGGTGAAGCACGACCTGACCCCAGGTGACTATGACATGTGCCATGCCTGCAAGCGGCCGATCACCGAGGAAGACAAACAGGGCAATGCCTATGTGCCCGGCGTCTCCTGCCCGCACTGCATCGATGAAATGACCGCCGAACAGAAGCGCCGCTTCGCCGAGCGCCAGAAGCAGATCAATCTCGCCCGCAAACGCGGCGAGGCGCATATGGGCCCGGACGCGGCCGCCGTCGCTGCCCGCCGCCGCGAAGAAGCGCTTGAAGCGCAAGAAGCCGCCAGGGAAGACGCAGGCACCGAAGATGCTTGAGGGCAGCTGTCTGTGCGGCGCGGTGCGCTATGCAGTGTCGGCCGATCCCGGCCCCATCGTTCACTGCCATTGCCACACCTGCCGCAAGGCGCACGGGGCCGCATTTTCCTCCGTCATGCCAGTGGCGCGGGAGGCGTTCCGCTGGACCGCGGGCGACGAGGCGCTGAACCGCTTTGAATCCAGCGAAGGCAAGTTCCGCCATTTCTGCAGCAAATGCGGCTCGCACATCATGGCGGAGCGGGAGAGCCAGCCCGTCGTGCTGTTGCGGCTGGGCTGCCTCGATACAGAGATCGAAGGCAATCCGCTGGGCCATATCTGGCGGTCGGATTGCGCCAGCTGGTACAGTCCGAAAGATGTGCTTCCGGAATATCCGGAAGGCTTCCCCGCGAAGTGATGCCGGACGACGCAGCCCCGATCCTCTACACGTTCCGCCGCTGTCCCTATGCGATGCGTGCCCGGCTGGCGCTGTCGGCGGCGCGGCTGGACATTCGCGTGCGCGAAGTGGTGCTGCGCGACAAGCCGGCGGCGATGCTGGAGGTGAGCCCCAAGGGCACGGTGCCGGTACTGGTGCTGCCGGATGGCCGCGTGATCGACGAAAGCCTCGACGTGATGCGCTGGGCCCTGGCGCAGGCTGACCCGGAAGGCTGGCTGAGCGCGGATGCGGGCGAGACCGACGCGCTCATCGCCCGGAATGACGGACCGTTCAAACACGCGCTCGACCGCTACAAATATCCGAACCGGTATGAGGATGAAGGCGCCGACCCGGCCGCAAACCGCGATGCGGGCCTCGCCATTCTTCAAGATTTGTCGGAGCGGATCGCGGCCCATGGCGGGCAGCTGTTCGGCGCCGCGCCGACGCTGGCCGACATGGCGATCTTCCCCTTCGTCCGCCAGTTCGCCCATACCGATATGGACTGGTGGGAAACGGCGGCGCCCGGCCCGGTGAAAACCTGGCTGGCCGGGCACAAGGAAAGCGCCCGCTTCCGCGCGATCATGAAGAAGTATCCGCAATGGGCGCCGGGCGAGGCCGAACCCGTCTTACCTGTAGCAGGGCCTGCTGCCGGGCCTGTCGCCGGTTAAGCTGCACCGGCCCGCTTTTCCCCCCTTGCAAAATCCGCCGCGCGGCGTAAACAGCCCGTTCTTCGGCACGGAGTGTAGCTCAGCCTGGTAGAGCACTGTCTTCGGGAGGCAGGGGCCGGAGGTTCGAATCCTCTCACTCCGACCATTTCATCGCAGTCCGGCTTTGCCGGACTTTTTGATCCAGTGGATCAAAAAGAGCGATGAAATGCTCGACGCGCAAGCGAGAGCCATCTCCCGGTAATAAATGATTGAGCGCCAGCGAAGGCGCCCTTCGATCCCCAATTGACAACCCGCCCCAACCCGGCCTATTGCCCCGCGCAAGGTTCTTGAGCACCTGCCGCCTGCAGACGTCTTGTCACGGTGAAGCTCTTTCAAGACATCTCTTCCCTCACCCTCGATGCATTTCGACGGTGGGTAATGCAGGCCCCCATCCCAGTCGGAATGCCTCTTTCGAGGAGTGTGTGATGTCTTTGCGACCATCGCCCGACAATCGTTTCCTGCATCTGCCGCCGGGCCGTGTGTTCGTGGCCAACGCCCTGCCCATGATGCTGATCATGTTGATGAACGGGCTGCTGAACATTATCGATGCCGCCTTCCTGGGCCACTTCGTGGGCACCGGCGCGATGACGGCCATCGGCCTGGTCTTCCCGGCCATCATGGTGCTGATCGCCCTGTCCACGCTGGTCAGCGGCGGCATGTCCAGCCTTCTGGCCCGCCAGCTGGGCGCAGGTGATACCGATAGCGCAGGCGCGACGCTGGCCAGCGCCCACGGCCTCGCCATTGCCATCTCGGCCATTGTGATGATTGCCTTTCTGTGCGGCGGACGGGCGGTCGCGGACCAGCTTTCCGCCTCTGACCCGGTCATCGCGGGCATGGCCTTCACCTATATGGCGATCACCGTGCTCGCCCTGCCTGTGCAGTTTGCCCTTGGTCTGCATGCGGACACATGGCGGAATGAAGGCCGGGCCGGACTGGTCGCGCTCCTGTCCGTCGGCGTGACACTGGCCAATATCCTGCTGAACTATGTCCTGATCGGTGAGCTGGGTCTGGGCGTGGCGGGGTCTGCCTGGGGCACGGCCCTGGCGCAGGTGTTCGGGCTGGGTCTCTTGCTGTGGCTGCGTGGCCGCGGACAAGGTGCTATCCCGCTGCTGGCGCTGCGCCGATACCGCTGGACGGGAGGGTGGGGCCGCCTCGCGGGGCTCGGCGCGCCGCTTAGCCTCAGCTTCATCGGCATGGCAGTGGTGTCTGCCTGCGTCATCGTCTCGCTGCGCCTGACGGCCGGGGCAGACTATGCAGACACGATCGCCGCCTATGGCATCGTCACGCGCATCCTCGGCTTTGCCTACCTGCCCAGCATGGCCTTTGCGCTCGCCCTGCAGAGCATTGTGGGCAACAATTGGGGCGCGGGCCTTTATGACCGTGTACGAAGTGTGTTGCACATCGCGATGGGGACGGCCTTCGTCTACAGCCTTGGCATGGAAGGGCTGTTCCTGACAGGCGGGCACGCCATCGGGGCCGCGTTCATCGGCGACGCTGGCGTCATCGCAAGAGTGGCAGGCATCCTGCGCCTGATGGCGGTCTTCTACCTGTTCACGGGCCCCGTTCTGGCGCTAGCGATGTATTTCCAGTCCATCGGGCAACCGCAGAAGGCCGCCGTGCTGACCCTGTCGAAAGCCTTCGTTCTATTGCCCGTCCTGATCGCCGCGCTGGCGGCGACCAGAGGGGCTGGCGCGGTCTGGTTCGCGTTCCCTCTGTCGGACGGGGTCATGGCCTTCGTGGCCGCCGCAATCTTCATCACCGCGCTGAAGCAGCAGCCTGACAGGCCACAGCCGGACTTTGCGGAATGACTTTGTGCGGGCCGGTTCTTCCGGCCCGCACTTTTCCTGATGTTGCCTCTCCCCCTCATCTCAAAGGACAAACAGGCCCAGGCCGCGCGCCGCATCGTCAAATGTGCGGTCCGTGATCTCACGCGCGCGTCCGGTGCCCTTTCGGATAACGTCCATCACATAGTCCGGCGCCTCTGCCAGTTCCAAACGCCGTTCACGGATCGGTTCCAGCAGCGCCTGCAGGATATCCTCCAGCCGCCGCTTCACTTTCTGGTCTCCCAGCCCACCCCGGCGATAATGATCCTTCAGCACCTCCAGCTCCTCCTTATCCGGATCGAATGCGTCGAGGTAGCGGAACACGACATTGTCCTCCACACAGCCAGGATCCTCCACGCGCAGATGGTTGGGGTCGGTGAACATCTGCCGCACAGCATGTGAAATCTCGTCTGCGCTGGCCGAGAGGGGGATGGCGTTGCCGCTGGACTTGCTCATCTTCTGGCGCCCATCGATGCCCGGCAGCCGCCCTACCGGCGGGATCAGCGCGCGGGCCTCCGGCAACAGGTCCGCCCCTGCGGCGGCATTGATGCGGCGGACGATCTCGTTCGTCTGTTCGATCAGCGGCGCCTGGTCTTCCCCCACAGGCACCAGCGTCGCACGGAAGGCCGTGATGTCGGCCGCCTGCGCCGCCGGGTAACAGAGAAAGCCTGCCGGAATATCCCGCCCGAAACCGCGCGCCTGGATTTCGTCCTTGATCGTCGGGTTCCGCTCCAGCCGCGAGACCGTGACGAAGTTCAGGTACAGCATCGACAGCTGTGCCAGTGCGGGCAAGGCAGACTGAAGGCAGATCGTGGACTTCGCCGGATCGATGCCGACGGCCAGGTAATCCAGCGCGACCTGGAAAACATTCTCGCGGACCTTCGCGATATTATGCGCATTGTCTGTCAGGGCCTGGGCATCGGCCAGCAGCAGGAACTGGTCGTGCGTTTCCTGCAGGTCCAGCCGGTTGCGCAGGGATCCGACATAGTGGCCGAGGTGCAACTGTCCCGTAGTGCGGTCACCGGTGAGAATGACGGGGCGTTGAGTGGTCATGTGAAAAGCTCCTGTTGAAGAAAACAGGGCACGCCGCAGAAGACCGGAAAAACAAAAAGGCCGCCTTCGCGGCGGCCTTGAGGAAAAGGTGAATCCGTCCGGCCGCTCCTAGAAGGAGCGCCACCAGATGAAAGCCGGAAGATGCGGACGGTTGACCATGAGAGGCCGGATAGACCCGGCCCGCTCACGCGTCAATGCCGCCTGGTCAGCCCTTCAGGAGGGCGCGGACGGCGTTCAGGGCTTCTTCGGCTTTCGAGCCGTCCGGGCCACCGGCCATGGCCATGTCGGGACGGCCGCCGCCGCCCTTGCCGCCCACCGCTTCGGACGCGGCCTTGACCAGGTCCACGGCGGAGAATTTGTCCGTCAGGTCTTTCGTTACCCCGACGGCCACGCCTGCCTTGCCATCGGCGACGCCGACAAAGACCACAATGCCGGAACCGATCTGGGCCTTGGCCTCATCGACCAGTGCGCGCAGGTCTTTCCCGCCGACACCTTCAGCGACGCGGGCGAGCAGCTTCACGCCATTGATCTCTTCCGGTCCTGCCGGTGCGCCGCCGCTGCCGCCCATGGCGAGCTTGCGTTTTGTCTCGGCCAGTTCGCGTTCCAGGCTGCGCTTTTCCTCGCCCAGCGTGGCGACACGTTTGGGCAGGTCTTTCAGCGGCACTTTCAGACTGTCGGCAATATCCGCCCCGATCTGTGCACGGCCTTTCAGCCAGGTCAGCGCTTCCGCGCCGGTCGCGGCCTCGATCCGGCGCACACCAGCGGAGACACCACTTTCCGACGTGATGATGAACACGGCAATATCGCCGGAGCGTTCGACGTGGGTTCCGCCGCACAGCTCCACCGAATACCGGCGGTCGTCGCCTGTTCCCATGGACAGCACACGGACTTCATCGCCATATTTCTCACCGAACAGGGCCAGCGCGCCGGCCTCGATCGCTTTCTCCGGCGTGGTCACCTGAATGCCCGTTGGCAGGTTCGCGCGGATCTGGGCGTTGACCTCATCTTCGACGGCCTCAATCTCCGCTGCGCTGAGCGGCGCGCCATGCGAGAAGTCGAAGCGCAGACGATCGGCCTCCACGAGGGAGCCCTTCTGCGTGACATGTTCGCCCAGCACCTTGCGCAGGGCGGCGTGCATCAGGTGCGTTGCCGAATGGTTCGCCATCACGGCCTTGCGGCGGACGGCATCGACATGAAGCTGGGCCGATGCGCCGGTCTTCGCCGCGCCCGACACGAGTTCGCCAATATGGACATGCACATCGCCGGCGCGTTTCTGCACATCGCGCACGATGAAGCGGGCGCCATCCTCGAAGACGATCTCGCCATGGTCGCCGGCCTGTCCGCCGGATTCGGCGTAGAACGGCGTTGCATCGAAGACGAGTTCGGCCGGGCCGGGCGACAGTGCGTCGGTCAACGCCCCGCCAGTAGCGATGGCGACCAGCTTGCCGGTGCCTTCGGTCTTGCCATAGCCAGTGAAGTTCGTTGCGCCCACTTTATCGCGGACACGGAACCAGATTTCGTCCGTTGCCTGATCGCCGGAGGCAAAGCCTGCGGCGCGGCTGCCTTCGCGCTGGATTTCCATGGAGGCATCGAACGCGTCGACATCGACTGTCATGCCGCGGGCGCGCAGGATGTCCTGCGTCAGGTCCAGCGGGAAGCCATAGGTGTCATAGAGTTTGAAGGCCGTCTCGCCCGGCAGGGCATCGCCCTGCTTCAGCGTTTCGGATTCCTTTTCCAGCAGCGACAAGCCGTTGCCCAGCGTCCGCTGGAAGCGGGCCTCTTCCTGCTCCAGCGCAGCCTCGATAGCGGCCTTGGCGCGGCCAAGCTCCGGATAGGCTTCGCCCATTTCGGAGATCAGCGCCGGAGTCAGCTTGTACATCAGCGGTTCGCGCGCGCCCAGCAGGTGGCCGTGGCGCATGGCGCGGCGCATGATGCGGCGCAGGACATAGCCGCGCCCTTCATTGGACGGCAGAACTCCGTCGGCAATCAGGAAGGCGGACGTCCGCAAATGGTCCGCGATGACACGGAAGGAGGCGAGCTTGTCGCCCGTCGCCCTGGCGCCATAGACACTTTCTTCCGCTTCGATCAGGCCACGGAAAAGGTCGATTTCGTAATTGTTGTGGACATGCTGCAGGACGGCGGAAATCCGCTCCAGACCCATGCCGGTGTCGATGGACGGTTTCGGCAGGTTCTCGCGGGTGCCGCCAGCGAGCTGGTTGAACTGCATGAAGACCAGGTTCCAGATCTCGATGAACATGTCGCCATCCTCATCCGGCGAACCTGGCGGGCCGCCCGGGATGTGGTCACCATGGTCGTAGAAGATCTCCGAGCACGGGCCGCAGGGGCCCGTATCGCCCATCGCCCAGAAATTGTCGGATGTGGCGATGCGGATGATCCGGTC
>MDSY01093999.1_pt1 | contig 39737 bp, 31 predicted proteins | sample 811131 | NCBI WGS metagenome assembly MDSY01 (sample SAMN05326643, study PRJNA326480) | marine metagenome | isolation source: seawater | place: Atlantic Ocean: South West | collected 2010
TACCCATAACAAGATCCAAACATTGGCTAACACGTGATAAATTTGACTCATTATTGACACCATTTATGATTAATTCATCACATTCAAGCTGATTGGATAAATCAATCCTCATTTTCGTCCACAAACCCCCTAACGTAAGAGAAAGAGAGTCGACGGCAGGTAAATTTTTTGCAGTATCCCGCTTACCCCAATATTTAATTAATGCAATGTTAGGATGTGATTGTGCCATTGCTTGCATAATAGTTTCCAATATTAAAAATATTTAACTTAAATTAAATTATACGTGTATTTTAATATAACTATTTGTGTCATTTTATATCGATATTGTGTTTATATATCTTCTTAATTACATTATCACACCTTACTCAGAGACTTAATATGTCAATGAATACGCCCAACGAAATTAAAAAATATCAAAAACGTATAAACTCATTGTTAGATAGAGCTGTCCCTCCGTCTAATAATAATGCCAGACTGAATGATGCAATGCGTTATGCTGTTATGAGTGGTGGTAAACGTATTCGGCCACTGCTCATCTATAGTTCTGGGTTATGCTTTGATATCCAATTAAATAAGCTTGACATACCTGCGGTCTCAATTGAGCTCTTACATGCATTTTCTCTAGTGCATGATGATCTTCCATCAATGGATGACGATGATTTAAGAAGAGGTTTACCAACTACGCATAAAAAATTCTCAGAAGCAACGGCTATCCTTGCTGCTGATGCCCTTCAAACACTTTCATTTGAATTAATAGCTAACTCTGAATCCTTGGATGATTATGAAAAAATAAAGTTAGTTTCATTAATCGCAAAAGCATGTGGTTCTTCGGGTATGACAGGTGGCCAATCCATTGATTTGGCATCTGAAGGAAAAACTCTGAGCAAATCAGAGCTTCATGAAATGCATGCTATGAAAACAGGAGCATTAATTCATGCCTCAATCATGGCGCCATTCTGTATGATGAATAACCCTAATCAAGATATCCAAACAATGATGAGTGAATTTGCTTGGACTTTAGGCCTTGCATTCCAGATTCGAGACGATTTATTAGACATAGAACAGCCATCTGAAGTAATAGGTAAAACAGCTAATTCAGATATTAAAAACAATAAAGCTACTTGGCCCGCGATCTTCGGCGTAAAAGAGTCTCATAGTTACTGTGATAAATTATTAAAAAAATGTATACAGCATCTAGAATATTTTGATCATAAGGCAGATACTCTCCGATGGCTTACTAACTATCTAATAAACAGAAAGCACTAAAGGCTTAAAAGTTAACAATCATGTATGAACAATATTTTGGCTTAAACTCTAAACCATTTACGATAACTCCTGATCCGCGTTACTTATTTATGAGTGATCGACATACCGAAGGTTTGGCTCATTTACTTTATGGAGTAACTGACAGTGGAGGCTTTATTCAGTTAACGGGTGAAGTTGGTACGGGGAAAACAACATTGATTCGAGCTTTATTAGAGCACCTTCCAAAAAAAATTGAAATTGCATTAATCATGCATACTCAAATATCTGCTAGAGAATTTCTTATTGAGATTTGCAATGAACTTAAGATCAAAATAATAGGTACGAGTATTATTGATATTGTCAATTCACTAAACCAGTATTTGCTAGAGCAATATTCAAAGGGAAGGCGTGTTATTTTACTGGTTGATGAGGCTCAAAACTTATCAACTGATGTATTAGAGCAACTCCGACTGCTAACAAATCTGGAAACTGCACAAAAGAAATTATTACAAATAATATTAATTGGGCAGCCAGAGTTAAGAGATTTACTAGCAAAGAATAATTTAAACAATTTAGCGCAAAGAATTACTGCAAGATATCATTTAAAACCATTATCTTGTTTAGAAACTGATCTATACATAGATCACAGATTAAAGATTTCTGGAGCAACAACATCGATCTTTAGCAAGAAAGCAAAAAAAGAAGTCTTCAAATTCTCTTCAGGGATTCCTCGGATAATTAATGTTATCTGTGACCGAGCCCTGCTTGGAGCTTATGGCGCTGGATCAATCGAAATCAACAGAGAGATAATAGTAAAGGCTAATAAAGAAATTCAAGGAGACACAACTCCAATACAAAAAAAACGATGGCCTTTGTTTTTATTTTTAACATTAATGTTATCTTTAATTATTACTCTCACTAAATATGGCTATCTAGATATAGACTTAGTTAATAATATGAAAAATCATATTTTCAAATAGTGAGTTAAAATGTCCTTTATTTTAGATGCATTAAAAAAATCTGAGCGTGAGCGGCAAAAAAAAAGTTCGCCAAAAATATCCAGTGTCCTATTGGAGCAGGAAAAATTTACCCGACCTAAGTGGTATCGATTGACAGTATTTTCGCTTTTAATAGTTATAGGCATACTTCTTATTGGATTAATTTTTCCCAGTACATTAAAAATGATCAATGATAAACAGCCAAATAATAGTAAATTGACCCAAGAAATAAAAGTAACTCCTTTTGTAGAAACAAAAATTCAAGATATAGCTCAAGAAGAAATCATCCCAAAAATAAGTGATAATGACGCGTCTGAAATATTTGATATTAATATTGCAAACTCAAAATATAATTTATTTCTACCTGAATTACATATTGATATTCATGTTTATAGTGAAATTCCTTCCGAACGGTTTGTATTTATTAATATGAAAAAATATATTGAAGGAGATCTTTTAATCGCAGGTCTGATTCTTGAGACTATAACTATAGAAGGCGCTATCCTCAGTTCAAATAATATTCATTTTCTATTACCTAAAAATTGAATTATTAAATAATTATGCAAAATACTTCTCTTTCCTACATAAATGGCGATATATTTGCCAATGCATTGCGATCTGGTATTTATAAAGTTATTAAATCTCAGGAAAATTTAAATTCGATAAATGTTTTCCCAGTTGCTGATGCCGATACAGGAACAAATCTTTGCCTTTCTCTTGGCCCACTAATTAAAGTCATTGAGAACAAGAAAAATCATCACTTAGGGACTCTACTTATTGAACTAGCGGACAAACTGCTCGATAGCTCAAGAGGTAATTCAGGCAGTATTATTGCTCAATTTTTTCAAGGAATTAGTGAGTACTCAGGCAACAAGAGTAAAATTTCTCCATTAGATTTCTCAAAATCAATAAAACTAGGAAGTAATTATGCCAATGATGCCCTATCGGAACCGATTGAGGGGACTATTATTACTGTTATATCTTCATTTGGAGAAGCAATATCAAATGAAATAAAAGAAAATCCGAATACTGATTTTATTTCAATGTTTCGTGTAGCGCTTCCATTATTGAAAATAGCTGTTGTTAACACGAAAAATCAATTAGATGTCCTTAAAAAAGCTAATGTAGAAGATGCTGGAGCTAGAGGTTTCTATCTTCTTATGAAGGGCTTTATTAATAATATAGTTCTAAATGAAAATGAATCGAAACCAGAGATATCGGTTAATTCATACATCGAAACTGATAACCATTTTAATGAAACAGCAAGTCCGACAGGTTTCCAGTATTGCACAGAATGTATCATTAATGGCATAGATATTGATAGAAGACTATTAAGAGAGTCTCTTTCTAAGCATGGTGACTCTATTGTAATTGCTGGTACAAAACAAAAAGCAAAGATTCATATACATACTGATCAACCCAATACTATATTCAATGTTGCAAAAAAATATGGTGATGTAACTTCAGAAAAAGCTGATGATATGCATCTTCAGCATAAGATCATGAGAAAAGATGCCAGTAAATTTGCTGTTATTACTGATTCTGCAGCAGATATACATGATGAGGATCTTGAAAATCTAGATATTCATATTATTCCAATTCGAATCCAATTTGGTGAAAAGGGATACTTAGATAAAGTAACGATCACTCCTAATGAATTCTTTGAAGAGCTTAATTCAAACCTTATTCATCCAACGACATCTCAACCATCAATGGGTGACTTTAGAAGGCAATATCAATATTTGGCTAGTCATTTTGATGATGTTATTTCAATAAATATCACCAACAAAATTAGCGGCACATATGATGCTGCTCTACTTGCCTCAAAAAAAATTACAGCTTCTGGAAAAATACATGTTTTTAACTCTCTGAACGCGTCTATAGGACAAGGCCAAATTGCAATTATAGCTGCTCAATGTGCAAAAGCAGGAATGAGTATTTCTGAAACACTAACCGCCCTAAAAAAAATAAGAAGTAATACCAAAACATATGCCATGATCCCAGATTTAAAATACGCAGTTAGAGGTGGTCGCGTCCCAAATTCAATAAAATTAGTTGCAGAAATAATGAGACTGACACCAATTTTACAAACTAGTTCAAATGGAAATCTTAAAACAAATAATTTCTTATTTGGGAGAAAAAATGTATTAAGAAAATTCTCAAAATTTATAAGTAAGCATCACGACAACGATGAAATTATTATATCAATTGGCCATGCTTGTTCTCTGGAAAATGCAAAGCTATTAAAATCTTACCTTATGCTTGACCTACCAAAAACAACAGAATGTAAAATAACAGAACTAGGTTCTGCGATTGGAGTTCATGGTGGACCAGGTGCAATTGTTGTTGGGGTTCAGTCTCAGAATTACTAAATGAGTAATTTCTAGTCTCTTATACCCACACCACGCTTCAACAATACGAAACTGAGCGAGAATAAAATAATAATAAACGTGCAAACTACTAGATAAGCATATTTAATTTCTATATCTGAGGTGCCTAGAATTCCATAACGAAAAGCATTTACCATATATAAAATGGGATTAAATTTACTTGCATATTGCCAAAATTCAGGGAGTAGATTAATAGAATAAAATACTCCACCAAGGTAAGTCAGGGGAGTAATAACAAATGTTGGAATAATTGCTATATCATCAAATTTTTGAGCATACAAAGCATTAATAAATCCCGCTAATGAAAATACTACCGAAGATAAAAAAACCATTGAGAATGTTATAAGTGGATATTTTAATTCCAGCTTTGTAAAGCTTAGGGCTATTATTGTTACCATCGCACCCACCAATAGTCCTCGTAAAACTCCGCCTGCTATATGCCCCAGAATAATCGCCGAATTGGACATCGGTGAAACCAGCATTTCTTCTATATGCCCACCAAATTTTGCGCCAAAGAACGAAGAAACTACATTTCCATAAGAATTTGTAATAACTGACATCATGATTATGCCAGGGGCAATAAATTGCATATAACTATAACCACCCATACTACCAACACGAGACCCTATCAGATTACCAAAAATCACAAAATATAACGTCATAGTTATTGCTGGTGGCACAATCGTTTGAATCCATATTCGCAGGACACGAATTACTTCTTTTCTGACAATTGTATAAAAAGCTACCAAATTAAGATTAAGATTCACGTTATAAATTTCCCTTTGAGGTATCATTTTTTGAATCCACAAGCCTCATGAATAATTCTTCAAGTCGATTAGATTTATTCCGAAGGCTTGAAACCTTAATTTTTTCTTTATTAAGCAATTCAAATAGATCATTTATATTGTGGCCTTCATCTACTAGAACCTCTAACTGGTTATTACCAATTAATGTATAACTGAATTCTTTCAAATTAGGCTCTTTTGTTAGATCATCCTTTAAATTCAATACAAAAGTTTCTTGTTTTAGCTGTTTTAATAGATCGATCATACGAGTATCTTCTATAATTAAACCTTCATCGATTATCGCTACATTTCGACATAAATTTTCAGCCTCTTCAAGATAATGAGTAGTAAGAATAATAGTTGTGCCATTAGCGTTAGTATCTTTTAGGAATTTCCACATTGAGCGTCTGATTTCTATATCTACACCTGCAGTTGGTTCGTCTAATATTAATAATTCTGGTTCATGAATTAATGCTCTCGCTATCATTAATCTTCTTTTCATACCGCCAGACAAATTTCTAGAGATATCGTCTTTTTTATCCCACAATTTTAATTCGCCAAGATATTTCTTAGCTCTTTGGAGGGCGATACTTCTTTTAATTCCATAAAAACCAGCTTGATTTACTAAAATATTTAATGGTGTATCAAATGTATTAAAATTGACCTCTTGAGGCACCATACCAATATTCAATTTAGCTTCCTCAGGGTGAGTAGCTAAGTTATAACCAAAAACCTCAATACTTCCTGAGCTTTTTTCAACCAAAGAACACACAATACGAATTGCTGTCGTTTTACCTGCTCCATTTGGCCCCAAAAGAGAATAAAATCCACCGGCATTTACTTCTAAATCAATACCTTTTAAAGCCAAGAACCCATTTTTATAGGTTTTTGTTAGATTTTTTATTGAAAGGGCCGTCATATTTCTATTATCGCATATAGCTCTAATATTATGGTATTTCTTTAATACCAATATTAGGATTTTATTACCTCACTTTAATGAAAAAAAATCATTAATGTATGAATATTAAGTATGCATTGAATTACAAGTAATGAATTAAAATATTTATACAGCATGCCTATAAACAAAAATTTAAGTTAAGATACTATAAATGTTAACCAACACTTCTAATAAAAAAATATCCATCAAAGCCAAAGAAAAAAAGACTAAAACTCATATATTTTCTGGCAAGTCCTCTCATCTAAATTCATATGAAGCAAAAATTAGTAAAATAGAAAATTCATGTGATATAAATCATCGTTTTGTTTTTATGCATAATGGACAGTGTTTAGCTTCTGTGAATTCTGAAGTCATTTTATTCTTTAAAGCGACCGATATAAAAAATAAAATCAATAGTAATAATTATATTTTTCTTGGTGAGTTTAATAATAATTTAATTTTTACTTATGAATTAAATAGAAAAGAATTGGCCTCATTAGAAAAAACAGGTAATTTTTTTGATCTAAGAGTTTTGGCAGTCAATCTCTCTATCATAGAGTCAAATTTTGCTGCAAAAGCAACAATATTAATAGATTGGCATAAAAATAATGGATTTTGTTCAAAATGTGCCTCAAAAATGAGACAAAATCTTCACGGTCAAGCGAGGAAATGCATTAACAACAAATGTGAATATCAAATATTTCCTAAATTGAATCCCGCGATCATAGTTTTAGTAACGAACCAAAGTCATTGTTTGCTTGGCCGTCAAAAAAACTGGCCTCATAAACAATTCTCGACTATTGCAGGATTTGTAGAGCCTGCTGAAAGCCTAGAGGATACAGTAGAAAGAGAAGTTTTTGAGGAAACAAATATTAAGGTTAATAGCATTAGATACCATAGCTCACAACCATGGCCATTCCCCTCTTCCTTAATGCTTGGTTTCACCGCAGTGGCAATTTCAAATACAATTAAATTAAATGATAATGAGTTAGAAGAAGCTGGTTGGTTTTCCAGAGAAGATTTATCATCTGGACTAATTAGATTACCTCCAACATTATCCATCTCACGCGCTCTTATTAATGGATGGATAAAGGGTGAGTACTAAATGATCAAAAAGAGGTTTACGACATTAAGATTTTTGATATCCACAAGCCTATATCTTTAATCTCATCTTGGCAGACTGCATGATCCATTGGGTACTCATTCCACAAAACTGAATATTTCATTTCCTCGAGCATTATTCGTGTTTGAACTCCTAAATTAAACTGAATAACCGGATCATATTGCCCGTGTGCTAAAAATATTGGTAATTCTCTGGATTGTGATTTTTCGTTCTCAATAACGTCATTTTTAAGTGTAAATTCTAGTGGTAGATATGTCGATAATGCCAGCAGCCCTCCGAGTCTTTGTGGGCACCTCAAAGCTGAATGCAAAGCAATAGCTCCACCTTGAGAGAAGCCAGCAATAATGATTCTTTCTGATTCAATTCCTCTTTTATTTTCTTTTTCTATTAAAGACTCTACCATTAAAGCACTCTGTCTAATGCCGTCCTCATCTTGAACTCCAGTTCTATCAAGATTCATAATGTCATACCATGCACGCATAGTCATACCGTTATTGATCGTAATAGATCGAAACGGGGCATGAGGAAAAATAAAACGCAGGCCAAGATCAACTGGTATTTTTAATTGGGGTACAATTGGCTCGAAATCACTCCCATCCGCACCAAGTCCATGCAGCCAGATAACAGTTGCAGTTGGGATTCCATTGATTTCTTTTTCTATAACCTCACTATTTTTCAATTTTGAATATCCTTAAAGAGAAAGCTAAATTATTAATAATAAATTATTATCTATTATAAGAGTATGAAATCAAAACTTAGGTGATAATTAATATATCATTGATAAAAAAGTGTAGGTAAATTAGAAATAAATGAGCGATAAAATATTTAGGTATAGTCTTATAAGCTTCTCTTTAATCCTGCTTCTGTTATCTGGTTGTGGACAAAAAGGGCCTTTGCTATTACCAGATGAAAAACCAGCTATTAATCTTATAGCTTATTAAAAATAATCATATTGAAATTAAATATAAATGTGGTAAATAAATATGAGTAAAGGCAAACTTATTTTAGTTGATGGTTCTTCATATCTATATCGTGCCTTTCATGCTCTCCCTCCTCTTACTAACTCCAAAGGTCATCCAACTGGTGCAATATATGGCGTCATAAATATGATTAATAAATTACTGCATGATCAAGGAACTGATCATTTTGTAGTAATTTTTGATGCGCCAGGGAAAACCTTTAGAAATGATTTATATTCTGAGTATAAAGCTAATAGAGCATCTATGCCTGATGATCTTAGGCCACAAATAGAACCCATTCATGAGATCATAAAAGCAATGGGACTCCCTCTTATTATGATAAAAAATGTTGAAGCTGATGATGTTATAGGAACATTGAGCAAGGAAGCTGCGATAAAGAATATGGACGTAATTATCTCCACAGGAGATAAAGATATGGCGCAGCTAGTTGATCAGAATATCACTCTAATAAACACTATGAATGATGAAATTTTAGATCGAGATGGTGTTAAACAAAAATTTGATGTTTATCCAGAACAAGTAATAGATTACCTAACTCTTATGGGGGATAAGGCAGATAATATTCCAGGGATACCTGGTGTTGGGGCAAAGACAGCCAGCAAATGGCTTAATAAATATCTAACCTTAGAAAATCTGATTAATAATTCAGATGAAATAACCGGTAAAATTGGTGAAAAATTACGAGCCAATTTAAGTCTTCTTCCATTATCAAAGAAATTAGTAACAATAGATCAAAATTTAGACCTTAGCTTGAAATCAACTGATCTAAAGCGTGCATCAACAGATAATGAAAAACTAAAAAGTATTTATAAAGAATTAGAGCTCAAAACATTTTATTCACAAATTAGTGAAACTAAAGACGAAGTACCATTAAAAAAATCTAAATCAATTTACAAAAGTATCTTACATAGAAACGATTTAATGAAATGGGTAGACCGCTGCAAAAGAGAGAGAAAAATTGCCATCGATACAGAAACTAACAGCTTGAATTATATTGAGGCTGAATTAGTAGGTATATCTCTATCGATAAATGAAGGTAAAGCCATATATATTCCTTTAGCTCATGATTACAAAGATGCACCAGTACAACTCAACAGAATGGAAACATTAAATATACTAAAGCCTATTTTAGAGGATGAAAAAATTAAAAAAATTGGTCATCATTTAAAATTTGATGCTCATATATTTGCTCGTTATGGAATTATATTAAAAGGAATGGAATATGACTCTATGCTTGAATCATATGTATTAAACAGTGTTGCCACCCGTCATGGTATGAACTCAGTAGCACAATATTATTTAAATAGAGAAACGACTCATTTTGAAGATGTGGCAGGAAAAGGAGTTAAGCAAATAACCTTTAATCAAGTGGACATTGATACAGCAACAACTTATGCCGCTGAAGATGCTGATGTAACGCTTTGTTTGCATAATCACCTCTGGGGGAAAATTAATGATAATCCCTCACTTAAAAATCTTTATAAAAGAATTGAAATGCCTTTAATTCCAATTCTCTTCGAAATAGAAGAGAGCGGTGTTTTAGTTGATAAAATAATGCTAAAAAAACAAAGTGATGAGTTATTAATCCAGCTAAATAAGCTAGAAAAAAATGCTCACAAAATAGCTGGTATGGAATTCAACTTAAGCTCTCCAAAACAACTGCAAGAAGTTCTGTATGAAAAGATGGAGATACCTATAATCAAAAAAACACCAAAAGGTCAGCCATCAACAGCAGAAGACGTTCTTCAAGATCTATCTACAGATCATGAATTACCAAAGCTGATATTAAGTCACAGAAGCTTAAATAAACTTAGAAACACATATACAGAAAAATTACCTCAGCAAATTTCAGGCGTTACTGGCAGAATACATACGTCATATCATCAAGCAGTTACAGCTACCGGTCGATTATCATCTAGCTCACCCAATCTTCAAAACATACCAATAAAAACCCCAGAGGGCAGACGCATTAGAGAAGCCTTTGTTGCGCCAGAAAATTATAGTATTTTGGCTGCCGATTACTCTCAAATTGAGTTAAGAATAATGGCTCACTTATCCTCAGATGATTCCCTTTTATTGGCTTTTTCAGAAGGTGAAGATATCCATAGAAAAACAGCATCAGAGGTTTTGGATATAACAGCTGAAGAAGTATCTCAAGAACAAAGACGTTGGGCTAAAGCTATTAACTTTGGCTTAATGTATGGTATGTCAGCATTTGGTCTAGCTAAACAACTAGGAATAAAACGACACCAGGCCCAAGAATATATTGACCTCTATTTTGAGAAGTACCCAAAAGTACAATCCTTTATGGATACCACAAGAGAAAGTGCTCGCAAACATGGTTATATTGAGACACTATTTGGAAGAAGGCTTTATTTGCCTGACATCAATAGTAAGAATGGCCTAAGAAGAAAATATGCGGAGAGAAGTGCTATTAATGCTCCTATGCAAGGGTCTGCTGCAGATATCATTAAACTTGCTATGATTGATGTAGATAAATGGCTTAAAGAAAGTGATGCCAACGCAAAGATGATTATGCAAGTCCATGATGAGTTGGTATTGGAAGTAAAATCTGATCAAGCCGAGACTATAAAACAAGATATTGTTAAAATAATGGAATCAACAGTTGACCTGAGTATACCGCTAATAGTTGATGCTGGTATTGGTAATAACTGGGATGAAGCACATTAAATATCTTTTTTTCTCTGAATATTTAAGAAATCTTCTAAGACTAAGCGGGCTTCATCAACGCCCACTCGCTTTAATGAAGAAAAAAGCTGAATAGTTGCAGACTCCTCTAGTTCAGATTTAACAGTTCTTAATGTCTCGTTTGCTATACGTCTTTTAACTTTATCTGCTTTAGTCAATAATATATGTATCGCTGTATTTTGTAGTTTTGCAAAAAAGAGCATGCTTCGGTCATATTCAGATAAACCTCTTCGGATATCAACAATCATGAACAACCCCTTTAAACTCTGACGATTCTCACAATAGTTCGAAAGCAATCTACCCCAATGCTCCCTAGTTGCCTCATTCACACGCGCAAAACCATAGCCTGGTAAATCTACTATACGAGTGTCATCAGTTAAATTAAAAAAATTTATAAGTTGTGTTCGTCCTGGGGTTTTACTCGTCCTAGCAAATTGACGTCTATTCACAATCACATTAATTGCGCTGGATTTACCAGAATTTGAACGCCCAGCAAATGCAACTTCAGAACCTATATCTCTCACGAATTGCTTAGGATCATTTGCACTAAGTATAAACTGGGCTTTTGGATATTGTGACATAGCTGTATAATGTAAAAGTTAGATAACAGATCGCATCATAAAGTAAAATTAACCTAATAGTAACGATACTTTAAGTTACAATATCTGAAATCAAAAGCTATGAATATAAAGCTATAATTCTTAAAAAATAATTAATCGAAAAGTAATGGCCACTAACATGAAACTGAATTTTGTTTTATTTACTCTTTCATTTATCTTTAATGCAGCAATTGCCGACTCACTCATAGATGGATCTATTGAGAAGGGTAAAGCTATTTCTATTACCTGTGGTGCCTGTCATGGAGCAGATGGAAATAGCATCAACCCTTTATGGCCAAATTTAGCTAATCAGCATGCTTCTTATTCAGTCCAGCAACTCACAGCTTTCAGAGATGGTAAACGCATGGATAGCCTCATGTCTGCAATGGCTATGGCTCTGAGTGACCAGGATATTAAAGATCTTTCAGTATATTTTGAGAGTCTACCCTCTTCATTAAAAGATATCGCTGATCCAGCTACTTTTGATCTAGGGCAAAAATTATACCGCGGTGGAAATAAAGAAAGTGGTGTTGCTGCATGTATGGCTTGTCATGGCCCTGCTGGAAAAGGTAACCCAGCGGCTCTCTATCCAGCTCTTAATGGACAGGGCGCAATGTATACCGTAAAACAACTAAATGACTATGCTAGTGGAACAAGAGTATCAATAAGTCCAGTGCAAATTATGCAAGATGTTGCAAAAAAATTAACGCAGGAAGAAATTCAAGCTGTCTCCTCATATATTCAAGGCTTGCATTAAGCGTTAATCTTCTAAAGAATAGATGATCATTAATATGATAAAAAATACCAAAAAGAGGCTTTTATGTTAAATAAATTATTATTCAACTTAATAATCACAATGACTTTGATTAGTTGTAGCTCAAATGAAGAGCCTTCCGTTCAAAATAATTCTGATTCTAGAAAAAATGTCTCTCAGTTTAATACCCAAGATCAAAATATAGTTCAAAAAGAATCTATTTTAATTGAAGAATCCGATGCTGAGGAAGCAATTCGTGATGACTCTCAGCCAATAATTCTTGCACAGGCAAATATTAGCCAAAATAATAACTGGGAATTCAACGAATCTCAGCATTTCATGCGTTTAATTCCCACCCAACCAACTATTGGTGGACCAGATAAAATTGAGGTAGCAGAATTCTTTTATTATGGATGTATTCATTGCATGACATTCGAACCAATTGTAAATGCTTGGAAAAAAAATATTCCTGATAACGTTCGCTTTGTTCGAGTGCCTGCTTTATGGAACCCCTTGTTAAGACTTCATGGGCGAATGTATTACACCAAAGAAGTCTTAACAAATAATGGAAAACTTGATGATCCAGAAGGTTTTCGAGCTCGCATATTTAAAGAATGGCATAACAAAAAGAATTACATGACATCCGAAGCCGCTATACAAAAGATTTTTACTGATTTTGGTGTGAGCGAAGAAGATTTTACAAACACATTCGAGTCGTTTGAAGTGGCTCAAAAATTAAGACTAGCGGATGATCTTGCGAGACGTTATAGCATCTCAAGCACACCAAGTATGGTTGTGAATGGTAAATATCGAACTGGTGCTGGTGAAGCGGGAAGCTACCCTAAATTAATCAAGGTAATTGATGAATTGGTAGCACGAGAAACAATAAGATAATCTTTTCTTAAACTAAATTATGTCAGTGGCTACAATCTTCCAACCATCTTTTTGTTTTTGCCAGTAAAGGCGTTTCTTTTCAGCTGAACTGATATCGTTATAACTTACTTTCTGTGTAAAGCGAGTTAGCACAATGTCTGATTTCAGAGGATCGCGGATAATTGTTAAATCCTCAATATCTATGAATTTGTCCACATTAGAGGAATCATGGATTATTGAATACTCGTCAATTGAGCTCAATGATATATTGCTACCATAAAAAGATATAAATCTTTCTTTCTCTGTACCTTCAAAGCTTAGCTTCCAAGCATTCAGAACTTCATGTAACTCGATTCGAATTTGATTAATTTCATTAATAGATTTCCAGTGAATTTTTTTAGTGATAATTACTGGCGTTTCCATTGGTAAAATCGTATTTGATAAAGAAAGTATTTCATTATTTAGTAGCGCCAAACAACCATCTGTATCAAGAGCTGGCCGTCTAAGGATACTTGGATCTGTCCCATGCAGCCATATGCCATATCCAGTTTTATGATTATAACGATCCCAAGCATTAGGATAATCCAGTGGATATGCGGCTGCACCATATTTTAATGGTAATTTAGATGCATCTAGTTTTTTTGTAATGAAATATACACCTAAAGGAGTTTTTTTATCGCCTTGGCTTTGTTTATCTGAACCTTTAGCACCAATAGACATATAATATTCTTGATTTTTAATTAGACGATTTTTTACTACCGAATATTGAATTAACTTAGCATTCTCAATATCAGCAATAAATACATTCTCTATGGAGTCGGGGATTTCAATTAGATAGGCAGGATAAAGTTCCTCTGCATTTATATTAGATATATATCCAAGATTGGAACTTAAAACTAATAATATAAAAAATAATCTTCTTATAGTTAATATCATTAATAATCCCTCTTCATACCAACTGCGAAAGCATCTACAGCTATGCACCCTGATTCATTAATAATCAAAGGATTTATATCTAGCTCATTAATAACGTCTCTTAGTACGTGAACCATATTCGAAAATTTTTCTGCAGAGGCACAAAAGGAATCTATATCATAAGGTTGAGTACCACGATAGCCCAGCAAGCTTTTTTTAAATTTTAATCTATTTAACAACTCTAATGCATAACTTTTATTAAAGGGTGGAACTGCAAATACAATATCTTTCATTAATTCTGAATAAATGCCACCCATTCCAAGAATTACAATTGGACCAAATTGAGGGTCACGACGAACTCCCAATATCATTTCTTGACCTGGTAATAGCATTTTAGCTATTAAGACATCACATCCAAGATCCATTTTCATTCTCTTGTAGGCAACAAGTAACTCTTGATCTGATTGAATATCTAGTATGACTCCATTTTTATCAGATTTATGATGCAATCCAAAGACTGCTGTTTTAAGAACTACTGGATAACCGATTTCCAAAGCTGCTTTGAGTACCTCTTTTTCGTTAGCCGCCATTTGATGTGAAGCAACTGGAATACCAAAATCTGAGATCAGTTCTAATGAATCATTCTCACTCATCACACTATTATCTCTTAGTCTAAGTTGCCAGTGCTCAATTAATTCATCATCAATTGCTATTGGATGTGAAGTATCTCGCTTAAAAAAATCTCGATATAAGAATAATTTCTTTATTCCAATAAGGGTATTGGTCACACCATCTAATACTGGATATCCAGCATGTGTAGTTTCTATAACACTACAATCTGAACCTGTTCCTTGACGTGACGATACCAAAATGATTGGTTTATCATGCACTGCTTTTGCAAGTTTCATATACTCGATGTAATCTGAATAAATCAATCCTTTTGGAGCTCGATCTAATATCAATGCTGCGATCGAAGTATTTGGGTCTCCAAGCATTAGAATAGTACTCTTTTGGTATTGTTGGCTTGCATTTGGACCACCTCGACTCCAAACATCAAGCGGATTTATCGCTGGTAATTCAGGATCAATGACTTTCTCTAACTCCACTACTGTATTCTCATCTAATATCGTCAATGGAACTTTTGTTTCATCTGCTAGATCAACGAGTAGTTGTCTTTCGCCACCAGAATCATGCAATGTTACTAAGGCCCCATCGCCTATGAGACCAAACTCTGAAAATAAGATTAATGCTGTCGCTAACTCGTCCATATCTCTGACACGCTGCACACCGTACTTATCAAAAATCGCATCATAAGTATCATCATCGCCAGCCATTGCACCTGAATGAGAGAGTGTGAGTTCAGCAGATTTTTTGGTTCGCCCTACCTTTAAAGCAACTATTGGGATTTTTTTATCTCGAGCTTTCTTAAGTGCTAATATAAAACCATCTGGATTTCGCGCTGTCTCAATAAATAAGCCAACCACTCTTGTCTCAGGGAGATCTAGTACAAAATCCAAGTACTGATCCATAGTTACTGAAAGTTCATTACCCGTAGATACAGCAAAATTAAATCTTAACCTTGCCTCACAATCTAATATGCCAGACATGCCCGATCCAGAATGGCTAATCAAGCTGACATTACCTGGCGGATAGTGGGAGCTACTATCAAAACCGCAAGCCCAGACATTATCTCTAATGTTATAAAAGCCCATTCCATTCGCACCACAAACAAGAATTCCTGAATCAGATATTTTCTTTTGCAATCGCTCTTTCAAAAATGGTTGCTCATCATCATCCAATACCAATGATGAAAAAATAACGGCAGCTTTAATCTTTAAAGTAACTATCTCGTTAAAAACTAATTCTAGTCGTTGATCGCCAATAGCAATAATCGCAAGATCAGGTATCTCTGGTAAATCTTGAAGATTATTAAAACATGGGATTTCTTGAATTTTTTTATAGGATGGATTAACCGGATAAATAATCCCCTTATATCCACCTTTGACTAGGTTTAATAAAGCCCATTCTCCAACCGAATCGGACTTTTCTGATGCTCCGATTACAACGACGGATTTTGGTCTTAAGAGAGGATCAAGATTATGTCGCAATGTGATGATCTGCCCAAAGAAGATATCAGTTAATAGTTTAAAATGGTGCGGGTGGAGTCATTCCTCGCCTGGCTGGAAACCAAAAAGGTTTATCAACCACTGTGGCTTTTGCCATTACTCGATTCCAGTGCATTTCTCGTTGATAATAAACTTCTACCCAAACATTATCTCCGGGCTTTCCATATGGTGCACGGACAGTTCCAAGAGCTATGTTTTGTTTACACACAGGTGACCACGCAGCAGAAGTGATAAATCCAATTTCATCTGAATTCTTTTTATCATCAGAGTAAATATAAGAATGATCCGCTGTTTTATTTCCCTCAATATCTAGTTTAACCAAACGCCATTTAGAGCCTTCTGCTTTTTCTTTAAGAAGGGCTCTTCGTCCATTAAAATTATCTTTATTAAAATCTACCAACCACTCCATACCTATTTCGAGTGGTGACCGAGTTCTGCCAGTCCTTACAGTGGTTTCTGCAGGTAAAAAATCTTCAAATGGAGCAAGATAGCCAGCTTCTTTTCGAGCAAGATCCAAAGCATGAGTTCCAATCGCTTGGATGCCATGCAGTTTTCCTGCCTCAAATAAAGCCTCCCAAAGTTCAATTGCCTTATCAGGATCAATCCACAATTCATAGCCAAGATCACCAGTAAACCCTGTTCTAGAAACCATCAATTCAGTACCAAATATTTGATAGTGAATTAACCCGAATGGTTTTAAGGTATCTAGTCCTTCAATTCCCATATTTTTTAACACGCTGTAAGATGTTGGTCCTTGAACAGCGAGTGCAGCTATGTCAGCTGTCTCTTCTTTTATGGTGACATCAAATCCTATTGCAGCAGTTGTAAGCCAGGCAAGATGTTTTTCTTGTGAACACAAACGATATTCACCTTCGCGTAAGTGAAATATTGTCCCATCATCAATGACTTGCCCTTGATCATCACACCAAATTGCATATGCAACTCGACCAGATTTTATCTTTCTCATGTCACGAGTCACTAATCGATTAAGGTACTCAAGTGCATCTGATCCTGTAATTCTATATTTAGTCATAGGTGTTATATCAAAAACACCCGTGGAATTTCTAATCGCAAAATACTCCATATCTTCGCAATACAATGCTTGTGCACTCGAATAACCAGCCCAATTATTCCATGTATTCAAACTATCCAGCTTTTCTAGACATGGATAAAAAGGAGACCGTAACCTACCTGTATTTATAGCTGATGGAGTCATTATTTCTTCTCCCTTTTTAAAATTACCTGTGCAGCATTCCTACCTGGTGCTCCACTAATTCCTCCGCCAGGATGTGATCCTGCTCCACACAAATAAAGCCCATCAATTGGCATTTGATACTGCGCCGATCCTGCAACCGGCCTAACAAACATAAACTGATCTAAGGTAAATTCGCCATGATGCCAATGTCCTCCAGTAATATGAAACTCTTTCTCAAGATCTAAAGGAGTTAATACTTCACTAGCTAAACTACAATCTTCTATATCGGGCATATATTGTTTTAACACAGAAAAAATAGCAGTTTTAAAATTACTTCGTGCCTCTTCATTCCAATCAGATTTTTGCTGATAAGGTGCATACTGGACTACAGCTGACATTACATGACAGCCAGAAGGAGCCAAGCTGCTATCTTTTATACTTGGAAATGTAATTTCTAAAACAGGCAATGGAGAACTTTCTCCATATTTAGCAGAATTAAAAGATCTTTCAACATAATTCTCATCTGGCGCAATAAGTATTCTCTGGCTGTAATCTGATTCTGAAAAGCCTTTGATTGAAGGTAATTTATTGAGTGCAATATGAAGTTTTGCTGCATTACCTTTCATTCGAATATTATCTATTCTATGTGTAAATCGAGTTTCAACATTACGGGCACCGACCAACTCTAACATTGTCTTTTTCGGATCCGCATTAGAGACCACAATTTCACTGGTATAAATAGAACCATCATTCAGTTCAACGCCAGTTGCTGCTCCCTTTTCTATAATTACTTTTTTGACTTTAGCATTTGTTATAATTTTAACACCAGCTGCTTTAGCAGAATCGCACATTGCTTTGGTCACACTTCCCATTCCACCCTTGGGTGCTGATAGTGTTCCATGCTTCCCTGCCATTCTGTAAAGATAAGTCAAAATCGTATTAGGGGATCGTGGTCCTAGATGAGTGCCTAACACTGAGTCCAAACTTAGTCCGCCTTTCAGAAGAGGACTTTCGAAACGCTCATCCAATTCGTCATACATATTCATGCCTATGAGACGAAGAAATTCTCTCATTTCAACTTTTCCCATTCTCCGAAGATCAAAACCTAACATTGCAAGTGTAAATAAGTCTTTTTTATCTGTTGTGCCTAATCTTGGAGGTGGTTTGTTGAGATATGTATTTAATAAATCAGAGAACTTTGTCATTCGCTTGAAAAATTCAGAAAAATTCTTTTGATCATCTTCACTAACGCCCGAAACCTTATTGCCACAATAAGTAACGTGTTCACCAACTTCTGATAGTACTATTGTAGAAAGATTATCACTGGCAAGATCGATATTTAAATTCAAATCTTTCTCTACTTGAGGTTGCATTTTATATAATAAATGAGCGCATGCAGAGACCGAATAGCCATCGGCAAACTCTCTGGTTATGGCTGCACCACCCACTTGATCATTTGCCTCTAAAACCAGGACATTTTTTCCTGCTTTTGCCAATAAAGCAGAACATACAAGACCATTATGTCCTGCGCCTATAACTATCGCATCATATTTATCAATCATCGCCAAAATTCTCAGGTACGGTATTTTTTAATTTTAAATCATAAAGTATTTCACGAGCTGCGTTAGCTCCCGGTGCCGCCATCACTCCCCCTCCCGGATGAGTACTGGAACCACACATATAAAGCCCATTAACTGGTGCACGATATTGAGCATATCCAGGTACGGGACGATTAAACAAAAGTTGATCCATGGTCAATTCACCATGAAAAATATTGCCCTCAGTAATCCCTATTTGATCTTCAATATCTTGTGGAGTTCGAGTTTCAACATGAAGAATTAAATCCTTGAAATCAGGACTATAATTTGATATCTGATCAATAACACTTTTAGTAAATGCATCTCTTTCCTCAGAAGTCCATGCCCTTCCTTCAATTTGAGCTGGACAATATTGAACAAAACAACTCATAAAATGTTTACCTGGTGGTGTCATGGTCGGATCAACAGCACTTGGAATAGTGCAATCAATATATGGATCTTTTGACCATGTACCATCTTTCCAGTCATCATAAGCACGTTCCATTCGCTCCATAGAGTCAATGAAATGCATATCTGCATGTCCAATTAATTCACTTCCAGGAGGCAATGCAGGAAAAGTAGGCATGCCATCTAAGGCTATATTGAGCTTGCCAGATGAACCTCTAATTTTAAAATTCTTAATTCGATTATAGAAGCTTGATGGAAGGTCTTTCTCATCCATACAATTTAAGAATGTACGTTTTACATCCATATTTGAAACTACAACTGGCGCATAAATTTCTTCTCCACTCTCAAGAGCAACGCCTGTTACACGATTATTTTTTACAATTATCTGATCTACGCCAGACTCTGAACGTATTTCTCCACCATATGACTGAAAAGCACCAGCTAAAGCATTCGAGACCGCTCCCATTCCTCCTCGAGCAAAGCCCCAACTTCCTACATTACCATCTACATCCCCCATATAGTGATGTAATAAAACATAGGCAGTTCCTGGAGAATGAATACCTAGAGCAGTACCAATAATTCCACTACCAGATAAGGCAGTTTTGATAACATCAGTTTCGAAGTACTCACCTAGATAATCCGCCACACTCATCGTCCAAAATCGGAGTGCTTCATATAATCTATCTTCACCAAGTTCAAGAAATTTATTTCCTAGTAACATTAATTCTTTTATATCTCTTGGCTTGAAGGATGTTGGATCTGGCGCTGTTCTTAATAAAAAATTACGAATTAAACGGCATTGACGCATCGTATCCGTTGAATATCTTGCATAGGCATCTGCATCATGTTTTGAATGTCTTGCCATTTCACGATGCGCGGCTTCTGGATCATGATACGAACCAAAATAATCGCCATTTTCCATAAATTGAACTGAACCACCATAGGGAGTTATTTGCAGTCCATGTTTATGCAATTCAAGATTTCTGTATATTTCTGGCCTGAGAAGACTACAAACATAAGAGCAATTTGAATATTTCCAATCCTGATATAATTCGCGACTGACCGCCGCACCACCTATATAGTCATTTTTTTCTACGCAAAGAACATCCATTCCAGCTTTAGCTAAAAACGCCGCATTTGCCAGACCATTATGCCCCGCACCAACTACTATCGCATCGTACTTTTTCATATGTTCATATCGCTCTATGATTTAACTCTTAATTTATTACTTGTAATGTCTACTGCTTCTTCAAATTTGTCCAGAGTTTCTTGCAAACATTTCATATCATGAGACTCAGAAAGAAACCAAGGTTCTCTTGAGTCTGGCTCAACCAATATTCCAAGATCATGTAAATTTGGTGCTAAAGCATCATAAAAATCATAATTTGAATTCAACCAACCCCTGTAATCATTTGGAACCTCTTCTGAAAAAAATAACCCCATCATTGATGGATGGCCAGAAAAGTTATGGGCTATACCTCTTTCTATCAATAGCTTACTCATTCCTTTTTGTAATTTTATTCCATAATTTTCAATGTTCTTTAACGCATTTGTTTCATCTAAAATTTCGAGCGTCTTTGCGGCTGCGGACAGCGAAACTGAATGGCCAGTAAATGTTCCTCCATGCACCACTCCATCTCCGCCAACACAACGCATGATTTCTTCACGTCCTGCAATTGCTGAAATCGGATAACCATTACCCATGGCTTTTGCAAATGTACATAAATCAGCTGTTACGCCATAAAGCTCCTGAGCGCCTCCCTTGGCGACTCTAAATCCCGTTTTTACCTCATCAATGACTAATAAAATATTATACTTGGTACACAAAGAACGAATATCAGTCATATATTGCTGATTAGCACTAATACTACAGCAATTTCCCATAATCGGTTCGACGAGAAATGCACCAATATCATCTCCAGATTTTTTAAATAAATCCTCAATAGCGTCAGCATCATTTATTGGGGCAGTATAGTTAAGTTTCTTTGTAATTTTTGGAACACCATCTCCATAGGGCAATAACTCAGGATCGCCAGTATTTGGATCCCAATCTTCAATTTCCGAATACCACATTACTTCACTAAAAACGCCATGGTAGCCACCCTCTAACATGACATGACCATCCTTACCTGTAAAAGCCCTAGCAATTCTTAACGCAGCCATAACTGCCTCTGTTCCAGAATTAGAAAATCTTACCAATTCAGCAGCTTTTACCATACCGCTTATTCGAGTAGCAATCTCGAACTCAAGTTCAGTTGCTAATGCAAAAACGCCACCAATGTTCATGCCATCTTTTGCGGCTTGATCGACTCTTGAGTCACCATACCCCAGTATGATTGGACCATAACCCAAACGATAATCTATATATTCATTATCATCCAGATCCCATATGCGTGCGCCTTTGCCGCGCTTAATATACAAAGTTTTATCATCACCCCAGTAACGAAAATTCGAAGAAACACCCAAAGGTAATTTTGTAATTGCCTTTTTAAACTGGTTATTAGACTTATTCAATTTACGCATAGATATTTCTTACATTCCATCAAGGCCACGTTTTTTCAGAGAACGGGCAATTATTAATTTTTGAATTTCACTTGTTCCTTCCCAAATTCTATCGCATCGCAATTCACGAAAGAAGCGCTCTGCAACATTCTCACGCATGTAGCCACGACCACCAAATATTTGAACGACTCTATCTGCAATACGATTTGCGGCTTCTGAGACGTATAATTTAACCATAGAACAACGATTATGAAGAGTTTTTACATCCATACCATCATCATCCGCGGCGGCGGCTTCAAATGTCATTAATCTTGATGCCCAGAGCTCGGTTGCACTATCAGCTAACATAAATTGTATTGCTTGCTTTTCACTTAATGGAGCTCCATCAACAATTCTATTTTCTGCAAATATTTTTGCTTCTTCAATCAATCTCGCTGCAGCACCACAACTTCTAGCTCCAATCATAAGACGCTCATGCCTAAACCAGCTGTGCGTATAAGACATTCCATCACCCGATTTTCCAACGCGTTGACTCTCATCCACCTGAACATCCTTGAATTGATATGTTGGATGATGCGCGGCATAAGTATGGCTAAAAAGTGGAGATGCAATCATCTTAATACCTGCTGTATCTTTATCCACCAGAAATAAAGCGTCTTCATCCTCGTCTGGCATATAAGCCTGAAACCAAAAAAAATCAGCCAGATTAGCGCTGGTTACAAACCATTTTTCGCCATTTAATAGATAACCATTATTAGTTTTTGTTGCAGTTGCCTTTAGATTTGCAACATCAGAACCAGACTCAGATTCAGTGATAGCATAGCAATCTTTTCGTAGCCCTTGGACCATAGGTAGGATATATTTTTCAATTTGCGCCTCTGAACAAGCTTCAAACATCCAGGATTGTGCTTCTGGAAAACACCAAGATAAGGCGTTTGTTACTCTCCCAAGTTGCTCCCAGATTGCGACTTGCTCAACCATAGAAAGCTCCAACCCACCGTATTTCCTTGGCACATCAATGGCCGTAAAGCCCAACTCTACAGCGCGCTTTTTATTGCGTTTTGTAATTTCTTTTGAAAGTTCGCCATTATTTAATTCAGCTTCAACTTCATGTGGCTGAAGAAAATTATCTGCATATTCACGAGCAATTTTCTGCCATTTTTTTGTATTCTTATTTAATTTGATTTCCATACTTTATACTGAAATTCTTTCAGCTAACTCTTTTAAAATCCACTGAATATAGACACTCTCAGCATCCTCCATACCAGAAAAAGGGCCAGGCCTATAATATCTTGAAGCGACCCCTTTACGATTATTAACAATTATAGTTTTATCAGTTTCAGTCGTGATATCCCATAACCACATCAATTGCTCTTTATCATAATCCTTACCTTCTTCAGCATCATTTCTTACTAACCAGTATATTTCACATTCACTCTTATCTATGTCTACAGGTGTAAATACATAAGCAACTACATGATCACTATAAGCAAGAAGGAATGTAAAAGGCCCCAAAGCAAAATCTGACGCCCCACCATCATAACCCTTAAAATTTCCCAATAATGGTGCAATTGGTTCTCCATCCTTACTGCCTGTTTTATAACCCTCAAACAATGCAGTTCGACTATAACCATAACCTTGCTCACCCTTAGGAGCTTTAATATCGATATAATCAATTTCAATATCTTTTAATCCGCATTGCTCCATTTTCTTGATCATATGACCTTGAACTCGGTCACGCTTATTATCATCAAGAGTTAAAGTATGCATCTTGGCATAATCTGGATGGGCGGTAGCACAGTGATAACATTCCTGATAATTTTCAACCGATAATTTCCAATTAGCATCAATAGGGTAAGTTTTTTGAGCTGCTACTTTAAGGTTCTCAAAATCAAACATCGCCATTGGTTCTTTCAAATCAGTCTTTGCACCATCCAATGAAGGCGGCGAATCAGAGAAACAGATAAAAATCATTCCATGCAAAACATCAATAGAAAGCTGATGAAGACTATAATCCGCTTTATCGAAATCACTGGGCATATTTCGTGCCGCAATTAATTTCCCATCTATGTCATATACCCAACCATGATAAGGACAGTTGAATTTCCTTGCTGAACCTTGCTTTTCCAAACAAACTAATGAGCCACGGTGGCGACAAACATTGGCAAATGCATTTAATGAGCCATCTTTTGCTCGCACAATAATAGCTGATTCATTAGCAACATTTAGTACTTTAAAATCTCCAGTATCTGGGATTTGAGACTCATGTCCTGCGAAAATCCAATTTTGTGTGATTATATGATCTAACTCTAATTGGTAGATGTCTGGGTCAGTATAAAAACTCTGATCAAGGGACCAGCCTGGTTTTTGAGATGAGATTAAATTTTTTATATCCAGTTTTTGATTCATAGTTTGCATATCTCAATCGTGCCTCATTCGGGTATATCCTAAAGATTTTCATTTTACCCTTTCCTCCATGAATAAGGTTAGAAAATTTCGTATTATGAAATTTATTAATACATTTAATTATACACATTCTTTTAACGCGAGAATATTATGTTAAATTATAGGAAATTATAATGAATCAGAATAACTCACGGAGCAATAAATGAGAAAAATTCTATTTTTATGTCTATTAACTATATCAATCATTGGGTGCCAACAAGATCCGAGTGTCTTTGTTAATAATCAAACTTTAGTTGGAAATTTTCATGAAGATACAGAAATTGCTGCCTTTCTTGGTGTGCCTTTTGCAGAGCCACCTTTGAAAGATTTGAGATGGCATAAACCGGTGCCTTTTAAAGCAAAAAACTCAGTTCGAAATGCGCAACAATTTTCCTCAGCCTGCATGCAGAAAATGGGTATTCTCGAATGGTATCGAGATTTAGCAGAAATTTTTGTAAATGATCGAAATGTCGTCTCTGATCTTGTCACTGATGAGGATTGCTTGTACTTAAATATTTGGACACCCACTTTAGATAGCTCTGCCAATTTACCTGTAATGGTTTATATTCATGGTGGCAGTAATGACAGTGGTTGGTCGTTTGAGCCAAATTATCATGGGTACGGATTAGCAGAAAAAAATGTAGTAGTTGTGAGTATCGCTTATAGATTAGGTGGCTTTGGTTTTCTGTCACATCCAGATCTAGACAAATCAAATGGAATAGCTAATTTTGGTCTTTGGGATCAGGTTGCAGGCTTACAATGGATTAAAGATCATATTGATCAATTCGGTGGTAACCCTGATTTAATTACAGCCTTTGGTGAATCAGCTGGGGCACAAGATATTTTAGCTTTAATGTTCGCGGCTCCTGCGAAAAATCTTTTTCAGCAAGCCATACTTCAGAGTAATGCTGGTTTTGGTTTACCGGAAGAAACTGATGGTAATGGGCATGTTAAATCTAGTATTACAAATGAACAAGATCGTGGAATGGCTCTTGCAAAAAGCTTAAGTAAGAATAATATTCCACTCACTTTAAATGAATTAAGAGAAGTATCCGCTTCTGATATCTTAATGAAATACCATGAAATATTTCCAAATTATTATCATTCTCCCGCGGTAGATAATCAGTTAATCAAAACTGCCACATGGACTGATATTCATCAATCAGATTTATCGCACATGAAAGTAATTATTGGAACAAATGCTGATGAATATTATGCTAATACGCCAGAAGAAAGTGACCAAGAAATGGTCAAAAATATTACCTCAATTTTATTTAAAGGAAAAAGTGAGATAGCATTCAATGCCCTCAAAGATGAAAGCGACCCAAGAAATTCTATAGATCGATTATATACAGCTGATGGCATGTTATGCCCTTCAGAAGTTTTAGCTGAGCGCATTACATCTGATAATGGAAATAGTTGGGTCTACTATTTTAACCGAATCAGAGAGGGTGAGGCGGCACAGCATCCCATCATTAGGGCTTATCATGGGGCAGAATTACCTTATGTTTTCAATACTCATGATAAGTGGATGACTACCAATGAGGTTGATTTAAAAATTACTAATATTATAACTGACTACTGGATAAATTTTGCCAAAACGGGTGACCCGAATGGTGAAAATATTCCTACTTGGCCGATGTTTAATACTGATAATCTTGTACAAAGTTTTGGTAATAATGTTCGGACAATCCCATCAACAGAGCCTATTTTATGTAAATTATATGCAGCTAGAGACAATAAAAGTTAATGTTATTTAAGGTTAAAATTTATGTATCTTGGTTTAGATCTCGGCACATCATCAGTTAAAGTCATAGTTATTGATGATGATGGATTGACTGTGGCACAGTCTAGTTGCTCATTGTCTATCTCTCATCCACATCCATTATGGAGTGAACAAAATCCTGATGATTGGCTAAAAGCAGCTGAAGAAAGTATTTTAGGTATCCCCAAACAGATTCGAGAGAATATTCAAGGTATAGGACTTTCTGGTCAGATGCATGGTGCCGTCTTAATAGATAAGAAAAATCGACCATTAAGACCAGCGATACTCTGGAATGATGGAAGATCCTTCAAAGAATGTCGTGAGATTGAAAAAAATAACCCTCAACTCCATTCAATAACTGGCAACCAAGTCATGCCAGGATTTACTGCTCCAAAAATTGCTTGGCTAGAAAAACATGAACCTCAAATTTTTTCCACAATCCATAAAGTGCTTCTTCCCAAAGATTATTTAAGACTCATCTGGAGTGGTGAATATGCCACTGATCTGTCAGATGCATCAGGGACGTTGTGGCTAGATGTAAAAAATAGAATTTGGAGTAAAGCTGCAATTAATGTCTCCAAATTATCCATAGAGCAACTACCTGAGGTGTTTGAGGGGCATGAAATAACTGGCTTAATCTCACAAGCAACTGCACAAAAACTAGGAATCCCTCAAGTACCTATCGTCGCTGGTGCTGGAGATCAGGCTGCTGGAGCTATTGGTGCGTCGGTAATAAAACCAAGCGATGCTTCTTTAGTTCTAGGAACATCTGGTGTTTTGTTTATTGTAACTGAAGGTTTTTTACCAAATACTAAAGAGGGTATTCATGCATTTTGCCACGCTCTTCCAAATAAATGGCATCAAATGGCAGTAATATTATCAGCAGCTTCAGCCATTGACTGGATTGCAAATCTTACTGGCTTTAGTTCCCCAGAAGAAGCTTATCGGGCGGCAGAGAAAAAAGGTACATCAGATGATGTTATGTTTTTACCATATCTCAACGGAGAACGAACCCCTCACAATGATCCTCATGCAAAGGCTACATTATATGGCTTACAAGCAACTACAGATAAATCAGCCATAGTGCATGCGGCACTAGAAGGCGTTGCTTTTGCATTAACTGATGGCTATATGGCATTAAAAAAAGCGGGTGGTTTGTGTGATTCAATCTCTGTTATTGGAGGTGGCTCTAGATCTTTATATTGGGGAAAAATTATCGCAAATTGTCTTAATAAGACTTTGATATACCGAGAGGAGGCAGAAACAGGTCCCGCAAAAGGTGCGGCATACTTGGCTTTTAGTGGTGTCACAGGTAAAAATATTACATCAATATCTAAACCATTACCCATTAAACAGGTAATTAAACCAGAAAAAAATTATACTGAATTTTATGCTCAAAAATTTCAAACATGGCAATCTCTCTATCAAGAAACAAAACAATTCAATCAAATAAAAAACGATCCCTATGTCACATAAAATATTTAATCATATTCCACCTATTGAATATAAAGGTGCTAGCAATAAAGACCCTATGGCATTCAATTTTTATGAAGCAGAACGTGAAATATATGGGAAAACCATGCGCGATCATTTGCGTTTCTCGGTCTGCTATTGGCATTCCTTTAATTGGTTAGGTAATGATGTATTTGGGGATGGGGCTTTTCCTCGCCCATGGCTAACAGGTGAGAATAATAATCAAAATGCACTTCATAAATTAGATGCTGCATTTGATTTTTTCGAACGATTAGGCGCTTCTTTTTTCTGCTTTCATGATGTTGATATGGCAGCTCATGGTAACTCTGTAAAAGAATTGACTGAAAATGTAAAAAAAATATCAGAGCCATTAGCTAAAAAAATGTCAGATACGGACATCAAGCTTTTGTGGGGAACAGCCAATCTATTTAGTCATCCACGTTATATGGCTGGTGCAGCCACAAATCCAGATCCAGAAATATTTAAATGTGCTGCTGCCCAAGTTCATTGCATGCTCGACATCACTCACCAACTGGATGGAGAAAATTATGTTTTATGGGGAGGCAGAGAAGGTTATGACACACTTTTAAATACCGATATAAAGCAAGAATTAGAACAATTGGCTCGATTTCTCTCTTTAGTAGTTGAGCATAAACATAAAATTGGATTTAAAGGCACCCTTCTTATCGAGCCTAAACCGCATGAACCAACTAAGCATCAATATGATCGTGATGTTGCCACAGTAGTAGCTTTTCTTGAGCGTTATGACCTCCAAAATGAAATTAAATTAAATATCGAAGCAAATCATGCCACGATGGCAGGTTCTTCTTTTGAGCATGAAGTGGCAAATGCTTTTGCCCTAGATGCATTTGGTTCAATAGATATTAATCGTGGTGACCCTCAAAATGGCTGGGATACTGACCAGTTTCATAACGATCCTAAAGAAATAGCCCTAGTAATGAGGCACATTCTTTTAAATGGAGGAATGAAAAACGGTGGCTTTAACTTCGATGCAAAACTAAGGCGCCAAAGTATCGATGCTGAGGATCTATTCATCGCCCATATTGGAGGAATAGATAATCTGGCAAGAGGCTTAATCAACGGCGTTAAATTAATTGAGGAAAAAGTTCTTAATGATTTTTTAAAAAAGCGCTATCAAGACTGGTCTAATGAGGAAGGACAAATGATTCTGTCTGGTGAATTATCGTTAGAACAATTATCTAACCTTGCCCAAGATCCTGAGCCAAAGTCAGGAAAACAGGAATTTCTTGAAAATTACATCAATCGAATTATCGGGTAAAAAATTTAGCTATTAAAGCTTTATACAAATATTTGTTAACTCAGAATAAAATTCTAAGGAATGCAAGCCACCTTCACGCCCTACACCCGACAGTTTAATGCCACCAAATGGGGTTCTCAGGTCCCTTAAAAACCAAGTATTAACCCATACGACACCAACTCCTAATTGTCGTGAGACACGATGAGCTCTTTTAACATCCTTAGTCCAAACAGCGGCGGCTAAGCCATATTTACTATTATTCACTTTCTCGACTACTTCTTCTTCTGAATCAAAAGAACTAATGTGGCAAACTGGACCAAATACCTCTTGTTTGACCATGTCTGCTTCCTCTGAAAGTCCAGTAAATATGGTCGGCTGAACCCACGATCCTTTTTTTCTCGAATCTTTAAATTCTGGCACTCCGCCACCAGTGACTAAGTTACCACCCTCTTCTATGGCCCTAGCAAAGCAAGCCAAAACTTTTACTTGATGCTCTTTAGAGATTAATGGACCTAATTCTGCCGATTGACCTTCAGGCCAATTCTCAATTAAAGCTTCAGCACGTGTTTTTAACTCTAAAACAAATTTCTCATAGATTGATGTATGAACATAAACTCTCTCTGAACACAAACAAACTTGGCCACAATTAGAAAATACTGATCTTACTGTACCCTCAATAGCAGCATCAAAATCTGCATCATCAAATATGATGGCAGCATTTTTTCCTCCCAACTCAAAAGAAACTGGCTTAACATCATTCGCAGCCACTTTCATGATCTCTGAACCAGTTGCCGATTCACCCGTAAATGTAATCGCATCAATATCTTCGTGTTTTGTTAGATATTCACCAGTAGAACCTGGACCAAATCCATGCAATAAATTAAAAACTCCAGATGGCAGCCCAACCTCATGAATAACTTCCGCTAATAAGGTTGCGCTCCCAGGTGTTTCTTCTGATGGTTTGGCAATAACGCAATTACCCATGGCTAATGCAGGTGCGAGCTTCCAAGTTAAAAGCAATAAAGGTAGATTCCAAGGGGCAATAACTGCAATAACACCCGTAGGTTTTCTGACAGCATAATTTAGTGCTCCAGATCCATCGGGTGTATCCATCTCAAAACACTCAGTACTCACCGTTCTAGCTAGGTCAGAAAAAAATCTAAAATTCTCTGCCCCACGAGGGATATCAATCGTTCTTGCATGTGATTGAGGCTTACCCGTATCAGAAATTTCTGCATCAACAAAATCATCAAACCTTGCTTCAATACCATCCGCAATACGTCGAAGTAATTTACAGCGCTCTATTAAAGGTATTGTTCCCCATTCTCCTCTCAATGCGATCTTTGCTGCTCCTACAGCTTTTTCTACCATCTGTTTGTCAGCTTCGGCCACTCTGGCAATCAAAGATCCATCAACAGGATTGATATCATCAAAAAGACGATCGGATGATAAAAATTCACCAGCTATATAATTTTTATAAATTTTTGATGTCATAAAATTCTACTATGGAAATAATTCTAATTAATTATTCTCTAACGTTGGTATTTTAGTTCCCCCCCAACATAGGTCATATCTATTTCAGTTGATGGTATATCATTATCTTCGATGGTAAGTAGATTTTTTGATAACACTATAAAATCAGCGTATTTACCTGGAGTAAGTGATCCTTTGAAACTCTCTTCAAACGCAGCAAAAGCATTGTTAATGGTATACGTTTCTATTGCTTCCACACGTGTCATTTTATGTTCTGGATAGAACGCATCTCCATTAATCATTTTCCTCGTAACAGAAGAATAGTAAGAAGCAATCGGGTCAATTCTCTCTACTGGAACATCAGTCCCATTGGTAAGTACGGCACCAGTATTAAATAAATCACGCCAAGGCTGTGAGGTTGCTTTTGCACGAATATCGCCCAATCTGCTTGGAATCCATGGGCCATCTGAAGTACCATGAACCGCTTGAATTGAAGCTATGACACCAAGCCCACCAAATCTTGGTACGTCCTCTGGATCGATATGTTGAGCATGCTCTATACGCCAACGTAATTGTTTACCATCAACATCCAATTGCTGCCAAATATTTTCATACAAATCTAAAATTTCACGATTAGCTCGGTCGCCAATCGCATGAGTATTAACCTGAAACCCGTGTTTGACAGCAATCTCAGCTGTACCTGATATATCCTCTACAGTCTCTAACACCAATCCGTCCGTTTCGGGTAAATCAAGATATGGATCAAGGAGCCATGCTCCATGCGCACCTAATGCACCATCTACCTGACGTTTTATAGAACGCACAGTTAGAAAATCGTTGCCTTCAGAAACCATTTTATATTGAGGCAAAGCTTGATCCATAAGAGCATTTGATTCACCTCTTACCATTACATAAAGACGGATATCTAGCTCTTCCTCTGCCTCCAATTTTTTAAAGAAATCTATAGTCTCAAAACTTGCACCCGCATCATGAAACGAAGTTATGCCATGCTTTAGAGATTCTTCTGCAGCAAGCTTTACTCTTTCTCGATTTTGCATCTCAATTTGCTGTGGCGTCAGACGACCATCATATTCATTTCTTGGCCCACGAATTAGTCTCTGCGCTGTCTCTCTCATTAATCCTGTGGCCTTTCCTGTTGAGTCCCTAACGATAGTGCCACCTTCAGGGTCAAGGGTATTACCATTCACTCCTGCAATCTCAAGTGCAGCATCATTCCAAAACGCGGCATGGCCACTAGCATGGCCTAATATAACCGGATTATCTGGTGATATTTTATTTAAGGTTTCATTGATAGGCACTCCATCAACTGCATCCGCAGGTACACTTTGCCATTTATCTTGATGCCAGCCACGACCAAAGATCCATTCACCAGGCTTCGATTTATCCACCGCGACCGCGACCTTACGGACAATTTCTGACCAATCACCAACATCATTTAAATCAAGTATTTGCTTAGAACGACCTAAACTCATGAAATGGCCATGCCCTTCTATAAATCCAGGCATAACAAAGCGCCCATTCAATTCTATCACTCGTGTTTTATCACCAATATATTCCGTGATATCTTCATCACTCCCAACAGCTGTTATTTTGTAATCATTTACGGCCATAGCAGAGACGTTACCGTAATCAGGGTCAACTGTTGCTATATCTCCACCAAGTAAAACTAGATCTGCTTGTTTTGCCATTTTATTTGATTTGTTATCTGATGAATCTAATTTAGCTCCATCTCCACAAGCACCTATGATAATCATCAACATAAGACCGATATTTAGGGTAATAATTTTTCTAAGCATAATCACTGATCTCTTTTTTAAATTAATTACTAAATTTTTTTCACTTCCATAATTACAATAATCTCTTCTTAGTGTACATTATATGCCAATGGCAATTTACTAGAAACATTTGAATTCAGGCTTGAGGATAACTATATTATGCGTCAAATTATTTTTTCTATAACCATGTTAATGATGATCAGTCCAGCTACTTGGTCTGATGCAATTCGTCAAACAAAAGGAGATTTCTATGATGCCTTTCGGCAATTAGATGTTGATCTTCCTAGTCCTAATGTATACAGAACAGCCTCGGGAGCACCAGGCTCTCAATACTGGCAACAAGAAGCTGATTACCATATAAAATTAAAACTAGACGAAAATAAACGTCACATTGAGGCCTCAGAAGAAATTACATACAAAAATAATTCACCAGATACTTTAAATTATATCTGGCTGCAGCTAGATCAAAACAGATTTGCTGATAATTCACTTCAACGAAGATCAGCGAATGTTTTAGGTAATTCTAATAGAGATGGCAGTGATCGATTAACTTATAATCAAATCGCGGTTGATCAGCTCGCCAAAGATATCGATTATGGTTATGACATAAAAAAAGTCATAGATAACAAAGGTAATCCAATTCCATTCACAATTGTAGACACTATGATGCGTCTAGATATTGAAGAGGCTCTAGCACCTGGAGATAAAATAACTTTTTCTATTGATTGGTCTTTCAATGTCTTATTGGAAGCGCGTGTTGGCAGTAGGGGTGGTTATGAATATTTTCCAGAAACTGATACCTCAATTTATTTTTTGGCTCAATGGTTTCCACGTCTCGCAGCCTATACAGATTATGCTGGCTGGCAACACAAAGCATTCCTTGGTCGTGGAGAATTCACGCTAGAGTTTGGAGATTATACTGTCGAAATTACTGTCCCTGATGATCATATTGTTTCGGCAACTGGGGAATTACAAAATCCCAAAGAAGTTCTTACAAAAGAGCAAAGGGAGCGACTTAAGAAAGCGGATGATGCGACAAAACCAATTTTTATTGTTACTCCACAAGAAGCATTAGAAAACGAGAAAGAAAAATCTAATGGTCAAAAAACCTGGATTTTTAAAGCTGATAAGGTGCGTGACTTTGCCTGGTCCAGCTCTAGAAAATATATTTGGGATGCTATGACGCATCATCAAGATGACAAGCAACAACCGACTGTTTTAGCGATGTCTTTTTATCCAAACGAGGCTGAGCCTATCTGGTCAAAATATTCAACGCATGCTGTGGTTCACACGCTTGATGTTTATTCCAGATTCTCATTTGCCTATCCCTACCCTACAGCTCAATCAGTCAATTCATGGAAAAGTGGTGGCATGGAATACCCGATGATTACCTTCAATGGTTATAGACCTGAGCCATTTGAAAGCAAAAAGGAAGAAGAAACTTCTGAAGAAGAAGATGTTGATAATGAACAAAAAGATGAAGACCCAAAAAATACCTATTCAAGAAGAACTAAATACGGTTTGATTGGCGTCATTATTCATGAAATTGGTCATATATATTTTCCAATGGTAGTTAACTCTGATGAACGCCAATGGACCTGGATGGACGAAGGGATAAATAGCTTCTTAGATTATCTTACTGCAATTGAGTGGGAAGAAAAATATCCCACATATGGAAATGATGCAAATGTTCTTGATTATATTACTGACTATATGCAAAGTGAGAATCAGGTCCCAATCATGACAAATTCTGACTCAGTACTAAGATTGGGGCCAAATGCATACTCGAAACCTACCGCAGCACTAACAATATTGCGAGAAACAGTCATCGGTAGAGAGCAATTTGATTTTGCATTTAAAGAATATTCACAGAGATGGAAATTTAAGCGCCCAACTCCATCAGATTTTTTTAGAACAATGGAAGACGCATCTGGTGTAGATCTAGATTGGTTCTGGCGTGGATGGTTTTATTCTACAGATCATGTGGATATCGCTTTAACCTCGGTAAGAGAATATAAAGTATCCACAACAAATCCTGAGGTCGAATTTCCATTTAATATGAATGAATATGATGCGCGGACACCTGAGGCATTAACGCAAATAAGAAATCGTGATGAAGAGAAAGTGACTTATCTGAAACGAAATCCTGAATTGGCAGATTTCTATAATGAAAACGATAGATTCACAGTCAGTAATAAAGATAAAAATAAACATTCCTCTCTCATAGACGGTCTGGAAACATGGGAATATAACGCTTTAGTGAGAGCTATTGAAGAAAATGATTTTATTTATTTTGCTGATTTTGAAAATATAGGTGGATTGAATTCCCCGCTACCCATAATGATTACTTATACGGATAATACTGAAGAGTTTTTAACTATACCTGCAGAAATTTGGCGTCGCAGTCACAAGAAGGTCACTAAATTATTAATTAGACAAAAAGCGATAAAATCTATCGCATTAGACCCTCGACATGAGACAGCTGATACGGACTTTTCTAATAATTATTTCCCAAGTCAAATAGAAAAATCTCGTATTGAGCTCTATAAATCAGACTTTAAACGACGAGATTTAATGGCAGATATGTTAACAAAACTTAGAAAAAGAAAGACGGGGGAAGATGAAAAAGAACGAACTGTCCCTCTTATAAAATCTAAGTGAGTATTTAGGATCCCATTATTCTTTATTGCAAAAGTATAGTTTATCTATTGCTAACGATATTCGTGTCGAGCGCATTTGCTCATCGTGAACCAGGGATATTGACAACTATTGAATGGAATAATGGGATTGAGCGAACCGAAATTATTCATAGAGTTCATACGCATGATGCTGAAATAGGCGTTGCTGTTGTAGATGACCTGCCATTATTATCTGTTGCTAATGACGAAGATCTAGCACGTATTGCTCTCTATGTTGAAAACCATTTTTCCATTTTAGGTAAAGAAGGTTCCCTCAATATTCAGCTCATAGGAGCGGAGCTTATTGGTGATTATATTTTTATATATCAAGAATGGATAGAGCCTTTATCACCCAATATCTTTATAAAAAACGATATTCTTCGTGAAATATATCCTTTGCAAATAAATCAAGTCAATATTATTTCTGAAGGTAATATTAGAACATTAATCTTTACTGAAAATGAAACTATACTTCCATATTTAGAATAATCGAATCTCATGTTTCCATAAGCTAAAATTCTTGTTATATTGCGCCCGCGTAAAATAAATTCACACAACAATTTTAATCTCGACATGGGACTACAACGTGAGCATTAACAAAAAAAAACAAAGCAATAGAGATATAAAATTAGGCTTAGTCCTAGTTTTAATTATTATTATATCAACGGTAGTAATGTTGCAAAAAACTGCCAGTCTCGTTAATGAGCGTCGAGTGTCAAAATTTGAAACCATTGAGTCAAGAATAGAGCCATTTGGAAGAGTCAGTATACCCAATGAAGGCTCTGAAATTGTTGATTCTCTTGAAGAAGAAATAGAATCAGCAGAAATCACACCTGAACCAATAATTTTAGAATCAAAAATGGTTGAGCTGTCAACAGGCTCTGAACATACCATAAAAATGCTGAATGTTGGGCCTGAAGGGACTATGGTTTTTGACCCTGCAGTCATTAAAGTATCTGTTGGAGATACCATACATTTTAAAGCAACAGATTTTGCTCATAATTCTGTTTCCGTTCCTAATATGATTCCCAACGGAGCAACACGTTGGACTGGCTTATTAAATGAAGATATATCCATACAACTAGACAATGAAGGAATTTATGTATTCCAGTGTGACCCTCACTTAATGATGGCCATGATTGGGGTTATTCAAGTTGGCGATGCAGTTAATTATGAGGAAATTAAACAAACTTCGATTAACTTCAAAAAGAACTTTATGATGAATGCTGATCGACTAGATGATTATCTTGGTCGTTTATAACCTCTTTACAATAAACTAATCAATAACCTTGCCAAGAAAAATAAATAAATAATTAAGGTTTCTAATTCGATATAGATGAAAGACGTCATTATGATAACCAAACCAATACAACTTGGTTTAATAATTATCACGATATAGTGTATAAATAACTTATAAGTAATAAAACTCAATCGATTATGAATTATGGAAAAATATATAAATAAAATTATTCACAAACTAAAAGAAACTATCCCGAATGACGTGGAAGTTCTAAAAAATGATATAGAGCAGAATTTTCAATCTGCAGTCAACGCTAAAATCAAAAAATTGGATCTCGTGACTCGTGAAGAATTTGAAATTCAAGAAGAAGTTCTCCATAGGACACGTGAAAAATTGGAGCAATTAGAAGAGCAAATGGAAGTGCTTAATAAAACTCAATAACTAAAAGACTTTTCATCTTAAAGGAATTTATTGTCGTGCACTTCCCTCTCTGTCTGTCATTTCTGTTAATAATAATTCCAAAAACCTTATACGCTCAAACTCTTAATTCTGGTGATTCTGCCTGGATGTTAGTCTCAACGGTATTAGTTTTATTCATGACATTACCTGGACTAGCACTTTTTTATGCTGGTCTTGTGAGAAGAGGAAATGTTTTATCAGTTCTTATGCAGTGCTTTACCATTACATGTATTGCTTCTTTAGTTTGGATTACTTATGGCTATAGCATTGCTTTTAAAGGCGATGGTCTTTTTATTGGCGATTTAAGTGCAATTTTTTTAAGAGGAGTATCGAGAGATACCTTATTTGGAACAATACCAGAAACAGTTTTTATTATGTTTCAAATGACATTTGCTGTTATAACGCCCGCTCTAGTAGTTGGTGCATTTGCAGAAAGAATGAAATTTGGTGCCATGTGTGTATTTTCTTTTCTTTGGCTAACATTTGTTTATCTTCCCACCTGCCATATGGTATGGGGTGGAGGATTATTAGCTAAGATGGGCGTAATAGACTTTGCTGGAGGTCTTGTGGTCCATGTAACCTGTGGAATTGGAGCTCTTGTAGCAGCAACGGTATTAGGACCAAGAAGAGGCTTTCCAGAAACTGCAATGCCCCCGCATAATAGAACCATGGTAGTAATTGGAGCATCGATGTTATGGGTTGGATGGTTTGGCTTTAATGCGGGCAGTGCTCTAGCTGCAAACACAGATGCTGGTATGGCAATGTTAGTCACTCATATTAGTGCAGCTATGGGGGCACTTACTTGGATTTCTATTGAATGGGTAAAACAAGGCAAGCCAACTGTCATTGGTATAGCAACTGGGATGGTAGCTGGATTAGCCAGCATAACGCCTGCAGCTGGCAATGTAGGACCTCAAGGTGCAATTATCATTGGATTATTAGCAGGTTTTATATGCTTCTATGCAACTCAGGCCATCAAAGGTTTTCTCAATATAGATGACTCACTAGATGTATTTCCAGTTCATGGAGTTGGAGGGATGTTAGGACTCATAATGTTGTGTTTTGTGGGTACAGAAAATAACTTCCTAGGTTCAGGTGCGGGCGGTTTGTCATCAATCGCTGAAGGAAGCTCAGTGCTACAATTAGTAATTCAGCTTAAAGGTATATTATTGATAGGTGTCTGGACGGCTATTGTATCTTGGATTATCCTAAAAATAATTGGAATCTTTACAGACCTTCGTGTAACTGAAGAAGAGGAATACGAAGGGCTTGATAAAAGTTTACATGATGAGACTGGATATAATTTTTAAGCCTTATCCTCTGTTTGTCATTTGATGTATGTTATAAATTAATTAATATTTTGAAGAAGGTTTCGCTATGGATATTAGAATTGCAACTCGTAAAAGTGAGTTAGCTCTATGGCAGGCTAAGCATGTAGCTGAACTATTAAATGATCTGCCAGAAGTTGATACAGTTATTTTGGTTCCTTTAAGCACTAAAGGTGATGAAATTCTTGACACCAGTTTACAAAAAATAGGTGGAAAAGGTCTATTCATTAAGGAGCTTGAAGTCGCTATGACTGAAAATAGAGCAGATATTGCCGTTCATTCCATGAAAGATATGCCAGTTATAATTCCAACTGGTTTCTGTATTGCAGCGACATTAAAGCGTGAATCTCCTTTTGACGCTCTCATTTCAAAAAATAATCAAAGCCTTTTGAGGCTCCCAAAAGGGTCAATTATAGGCAGTTCTAGTCTACGTCGCCAAGCTCAAATCTTAAATATCAGACCTGATATTAAAGTCAAAGATCTTCGTGGAAACGTTAATACAAGAATAGAGAAGCTAGATCGGGGAGAATATGATGCAATTGTACTTGCTCATGCCGGTTTAAAAAGACTTGGTTTATCTAAAAAAATTACTCAAACATTTCATGCTGAAGATATGGTTCCAGCAGCAGCACAAGGAGTGATAGGCATTGAATGTCAATCAGAGAATAGTGAGCTGATTAGAATATTAGCTCAACTTAATGATGTGATATCAGAACAAACAACATCCGCAGAAAGATCTGTAAATAAGGATTTGAAAGCGACCTGTCAATCACCCATCGGAACTTATGCCATCATTAAAGAACATAAATGTATAGTTGAATCAATTGTTGCATCTCCAGATGGCTCTAAAATAATAAGAGAGTCAATAGAGGGAAATAGAACAGAAGCAAAAATCCTTGGGGCAAAATTAGCAGCTCGTTTAATCAAAAATGGCGCTGATGAGATACTTAATAAAATTTCACTATGAAAGGATCTCAACTAAAAAATATCGGTGTGTTGATTACTCGACCAAATAAACAAAACCAAGAATTAGATAGCGCAATAAAAAATTATGGGGGTAACGCCATTCTATTTCCTGTAATAAATATAAAACCTTTTCCATATATAACTATTAAATCTAATAAAGAACAATTGAAAGCTGCCTCTATTATAATTTTTGTAAGCATTAATGCAGCCATAAACGGGACAGATCATTTTAACTTTAAAGACACCACAGTTATTGCCATCGGTCCAAGTACAAAGAACTATCTAGAAAAAAATAATATAACAGTAAGTTATTGTCCTAAAAATGAATATAAAAGCGAACTGCTTCTCCAGCACCCTCTTTTAAATAACGTAAAAAATAAGATTATTACTATCGTACGTGGTGAATCTGGTAGAGAATTTTTAAGTGAGGAGCTTTCAAAACGTCAGGCAAAAGTACAGTACCTAGAAACATACAAAAGAGAGCAACAAAGTCATACAGAAAAAGAAATAATTAATCTAAAGGAAAGCTTTAGCAAAGGACTTGTAAATTTCATTGTAATAATGAGTTTTGAAACATTTACATTTCTATCAACAATATTGCACTCAAATCAAATCAAGCTCCCAAATTCAATAAAGTTTGTAGTGCCAAGTCGGCGAATTGCTAATAAGATCGAGGCTCACTCTAAAAATAATATCTGTATTATTTCTACTGATACTCA
>MDSY01124257.1_pt1 | contig 39650 bp, 36 predicted proteins | sample 811131 | NCBI WGS metagenome assembly MDSY01 (sample SAMN05326643, study PRJNA326480) | marine metagenome | isolation source: seawater | place: Atlantic Ocean: South West | collected 2010
ACGAAGCCCAATCCGCCATCGTTCAGGTCGCCAAGAACCTGGCCGACAGCGGCGAAATCGTGATCGCCACCGGCGACGAAGAAGGCGAACTGGTGTTCTAAATCATGATATTTAAACCAACCATGGCAGCTGACACCCAATACAAGAAGTTCATGTTCGACACCGACTTCGACGAGTTGGCCGAAATGCACCGCCGTGCCCGCGCCAAACAGGAAGCCGAAAACGAACAAGGCGCGGCGGAAGCCGCAGCTGCCGAACCGGAAGCAGAGCCGGAACCCGAAGCGCCGACATTTTCCGAAGAAGACATGGCGCAAGCACGCGAAGAAGCCCTGCTCGAAGGAAAGCGCCTGGGCGCCGAAGAAGCCGCCGCCGCGACCGAGCAGAAAATCAGCGATACCTTGGGCAGCATCGCTGGCAAGCTTCAGGAAATGTTTGACAGCCAGGCCGCTGCCCATGAGGAGCAGGCCCGCCAGGCGATTTCCGTGGCTGCCACCCTGGTCCGCAAGCTATTCCCGACGTTGAATGCGCAAACCGCGGAAGATCAGGTCGAAGCCATGCTGCGCTCCGTTCTGGGGCCTGTTTCCGGCGAGGCGGAAATCATCGTCCGCGTGCCCGAGGACCTGGCCGAGGATTTGGCCGACCGGATCGAGGCCGTGGTCGGCCTTGCCGGGTTCCGTGGAAACATGAAGATTTTGGGCGACCCTGCCCTCGTCATCGGCGATTGCAGCTTGGAATGGTCCTCCGGCGGCGTGATGCGCAGCACCAAGGATCTGGCCAAGCAGTTGGACGAAATCATCGCCCGGAACCTCGGTAGCGCCGCCGAAGCGGACGCCGAACAGGCCGACGAGCCGGAAGAAGCGGCGGCAGAGCCGCAGGAAGCTGCCCCCGAAGCGCCGCAGCCTGGTGAAAACGCACCGGAGCCCGCGCCCGAGCCCCAACCGGAACCCGTGGCCGAAGCGATGCCGGTCGAACAACCGGAACCCGTCCCCGCCGTCGAAGCGGCCGAGACCGTGGAACCGGCCCTGCCGGAGCCTGCCGCCCCGAGCGAAGCCCCCGCCCCGAGCGCGGAGGAAATCGCCGCCGGCCCGGCCCCGGTGCCGTCGGAAGAATGGATGGAACCGGCAGTTGTCACAGCGCCGACCGACGGTATCGACGAGAATGAAGGGCATGCGCCGATTCCCGCTGAGGATCTGGTCGCGGCCGAAGACGCACACGAGACGACGACCGAAGAGGCCCCCGCCGAGGCAGAAGATCTTCATATTGGCGGTGCCGATCTGGAACTTGAAAACGATCTGAAGGACTAGGAGAGAACCATGGCCGATGACGATTTCGAATTGGGCGAATTCGCTTCCAACGGCGGCGAAGGCAGCGGTGGCGGCGGCGGAACCGATATGGGCGCCTCGATCACCCCGTCCGGTCTGCCCGAAGTCAATGACCTGCCCAAAAGCGCCCGCGACCTGGAAGCCGTCTACGACATTCCGGTGACCGTTTCCGCGGTTCTGGGCAAAGCCACGATGCAGGTCAGCCAGTTGCTGCGCTTGGGCCGGGGTGCGGTGATCGAACTTGACCGCAAGGTCGGGGAAGCCATCGACATCTACGTCAACAACCGCCTGGTCGCGCGTGGCGAAGTGGTGGTCGTCGAAGACCGCCTGGGCGTGACCATGACGGAAATCATCAAGACCGACCGTTAATACGGGCCCAGCCCGGAACGACCCAAGGCGGAACGACCAAAGATGGCGGACAGCACCCAGAATTCAGGCCCCCTGCGCAACCGGACCACCGTGGATGTCGCCACGGTGCTGGGTCTTGCCGTGGGTTTCGGCCTGGTCGCGGCGGCGATCGTCCTGGGTGGCTCGCCGGCGTCGTTCGTCAATATTCCGTCGGTCCTGATCGTTATCGGCGGCACCCTGGCCATCACCACGGCCAGCTTCTCGATTCCGGAAATGGGGCGTACCGCCCGGGTTTGTCTGAAGACCTTTACCCGCGTCAATCGGGACCCCCGCCGCGCCTGTTTCCAGGCGTTGCAGTTGGCCGAACTGTCGCGCAAGCAAGGTGTCCTGGCATTGCAGAACGTCATGGGCTCGATCCAGGCCGAGCCGGTCCTGCACAAAGGCGTCGGCATGGTCGTCGACGGCACCCCTGGCGAAGAGGTCGAGGCAATCCTGCGCCGTGATATCCAGGCAACCTTTCAGCGCCACCAGAAAAGCATCAACGTGCTGCGCCGCATGTCGGAACTCTCCCCGGCCATGGGCTTGATCGGCACCTTGATCGGCCTGGTGCAGATGCTGGGCAACCTGGACGATCCGGGCGCCATCGGGCCGAGCATGGCGGTGGCCCTGCTGACGACGTTCTACGGTGCGGTGCTGGCCAACATGGTGTTCACCCCGCTGGCCAACAAGCTGGAACGGAATTCGGCCGATGAGGCCATGGTCAACCAAGTCTACGTGCTGTCGACCGGATCGATCGGTCGGCAGGAAAACCCCCGGCGTCTGGAAATGCTGTTGAACAGCATCCTGCCGCCGGAAAAACGCATTTCCTACTTCGATTGACGCATAACCAGTCAGGGACGCAACGGTCATGAGGCTTTTGATTATCGGCACCTTGGGCGGACAAATCGGCGCCGCCAGCCAGATCGCCATGCAACGCGGCGCCAAGGTTCAGCAGGCCGACACGGTCGACCGCGCCCTGGAACAGTTGCGCGCCGGTCAGGGCGCGGACCTGATCATGGTCGACGTTCAGGCCGACATCGCCCGGTTGGTGACGTCGTTGGAAAGTGAACGGATCGTCCTGCCGGTCATCGCTTGCGGCGTCGGCACCGACAGCCAGGCCGCCGTCCGCGCGATCAAGGCCGGGGCCAAGGAATACGTCCCCATGCCGCCCGACGCAGAGCTGATCGCGGCAGTCCTTCAGGCCGTTTCCGAAGAACCGAGCAACATCGTCTACGCCGATCCCGGCATGGGCGACCTGATCAAGATGGCGGACCAGGTCGCGCCGTCCGAAGCCAGCGTCCTGATCACCGGGGCATCCGGCACGGGTAAGGAAATGATGGCGCGGCACCTGCATACCAAAAGCCGCCGCAAGGACAAGACCTTCGTCGCCGTCAACTGCGCCGCCATTCCGGAAAACCTGTTGGAATCGGAACTGTTCGGCCACGAGAAGGGAGCCTTCACCGGCGCCGTGTCGCGCCGTGTCGGTAAGTTCGAAGAAGCCGACGGCGGCACCCTGCTGCTCGACGAAATTTCCGAAATGGACCCCCGCCTGCAGGCCAAACTGCTGCGCGCCCTTCAAGAACGCGAGATCGATCGCGTCGGCGGGACCAAGCCGGTCAAGGTCGACGTGCGCATCATCGCCACGTCCAACCGCAATCTGCAGGAAGAAGTCTCCAAGGGCACATTCCGCGAAGACCTCTACTTCCGACTGAACGTCGTCAACCTGGCCATGCCGTCCCTGGCCCGTCGGGAAAAGGATATTCCCCTGCTCGCCCAACACTTCATCAAAAAATACTCCGAAGCGAACCACATCGCCGAACGCCCGCTGTCCGACGCCGCCCTGGCCAAACTGAAGACCCATAGCTGGCCCGGCAACGTGCGCGAGCTGGAAAACGCCATTCACCGCGCAGTCATCCTGGCGACCGGGTCCGAGATTGGGCCGGAGACGATCATGGTGTCCGGCGATCAGGGTGCGCCCAGCGCGTCCGGCGCCACGGCGCAAGATATCGAAACCGCCGCCCTGGTCGGCCGCACCGTGGCCGACGTGGAGCGCGACCTGATTATCGACACCCTGCATCACTGCCTGGGCAACCGCACCCATGCGGCGAATATCCTGGGGATTTCCATCCGCACCCTGCGTAACAAGCTGCGCCAGTACAGCCAGGAAGGCATCGCCGTGCCGCAGCCGGGTGAAAACGGGGCGCCGTCCGCGCCCTGACGGCGGACATCGACTTAACCGGCTTTCAAAACGAGAACCGAGCAATGCCGCAGAAGATGACGACCACGACGCAGACCGCTCCGGAGATGACGGCCCATGGCTGAGGCGACGCAAAGCGCAGCCACCGCCGCCCGTCCGGCGGCGCAGCGTGGCGGCACCCCGCAAGGGGCGGAAGAAGGCGAAGGCAGCAATCCGTTTGCCGGTGTCGTCGCCCTTCTGAAGCGCGGCGACTTGATGTTCGCCTTGGGCGTTATCGGCATCCTGGTGGTGCTGATCCTGCCCATGCCGACCTGGCTTCTGGATATGAGCCTGGCGTTCTCGATCACCTTCTCGGTGCTGATCCTGATGACGGCGATCTTCATCGAGAAGCCGTTGGATTTTAACTCGTTCCCCACGGTTCTGCTGCTGGCGACGATGATCCGCTTGGCCCTGAACCTGGCTTCGACACGGTTGATCCTGGCCGATGGGCACACCGGCCCCGACGCCGCCGGACAGGTCATTCAGGCCTTCGGCGGCTTCGTGATGCAGGACAACTTCGTCATCGGGATCATCGTTTTCGCGATCCTGGTGATCGTCAACTTCATCGTCATCACCAAGGGTTCCGGGCGTATCGCCGAAGTGGCCGCGCGTTTCACCTTGGATGCCATGCCCGGCAAACAGATGGCGATCGACGCCGACCTGTCGTCGGGCCTGATCGACGAAGACGACGCCCGCACCCGCCGTAAGAACCTGGAAGACGAAAGCACCTTCTTCGGGTCCATGGACGGTGCATCGAAATTCGTGCGCGGCGACGCCATCGCCGGTCTGTTGATCACCATGATCAACGTTCTGGGCGGCATGATCATCGGTGTCGCGCAGAACGACCTGACCTTCGTCGAAGCCGCCGACACCTATACCCGCCTGACCGTCGGCGACGGCCTGGTCAGCCAGATCCCGGCGCTGATCGTCTCGACCGCCGCCGGTATGATGGTCACCAAGGGCGGCATCACCGGCCCGACCGAACAGACTCTGTTCCGCCAGGTCGGCGGCCAGCCCCGGACCCTGGGCCTGTCCAGCTTCCTTCTGTTGGCCCTGGCGACCATGCCCGGCATCCCGGCCCTGCCCTTCCTTTTGCTTTCGGGTCTGACCGGCGGTATGGCCTTCATCATCACGGCCCGCAGGAAGCGCGAGGCCGAAGAAGAAATCCAGGCGATGGAGGAAACCACCCCGGCCCCGACCAAGGCCGCGGAAGAACCCATCGCCACGGCCCTGCGGATCGACTATCTGCGCCTGGAGCTGGGTTATGGCCTGCTGTCGCTGATCAATTCCCCGGCCGACAACAGCCAGCGCCTGACCGACCAGATCAAGGCCCTGCGCCGACAGTTGGCATCGGAAATGGGCTTCGTCATGCCATCCGTCCGCATTCAGGACAACATGCAGCTCCCGGCCAACACCTACGTCATCCGGGTCAAGGAAATCGAAAGCGGGCGCGGCGACCTACGGCCCAACATGCTGTTGGTGATGGATCCGCGCGGCGAGGAAATCACCCTGCCGGGCGAAAAGACGGTCGAGCCGACCTTCGGCCTGCCCGCCATGTGGATCGAGGAATCCAACCGCGAAGAAGCCCTGTTCCGCGGCTATACGGTTGTCGATCCGGCGACGGTGGTGACCACCCACCTGACCGAGATCATCAAGGACAACATGGACGACCTGTTGAGCTACGCCGAGACGCAGAAGCTCCTGGATGAGTTGGACAAGGAACAGCAGAAGCTCGTTGAATCGATCGTTCCCAGCACCATCTCTTTGGGAGGGCTTCAACGCGTCCTGCAGAACCTGTTGTCCGAGCGCGTGTCGATCCGCGATCTGCCGACGATTTTGGAAGGCGTCGCCGAAGCCTGCGCCGGCACGCGCAACGTGATGCTGATTACCGAGCACGTCCGGGCCCGCTTGGCGAGGCAGATTTCCGACGCCAACGTCAACGACCAGGGCTTCATTCCGCTGATCACCCTGTCCCCGGTGTGGGAACAGGCTTTCGCGGAATCGATCATCGGTCCCGACGACGACAAGCAACTGTCGATGGCGCCCAGCAAACTGCAGGAATTCATCGGTGCGCTGCGTACCAACTTCGAACGCCAGGCCATGATGGGTGAAAGCCCGGTCCTGCTGACCAGCCCGGCCATTCGACCGTTCGTTCGCTCCATCGTCGAACGCTTCCGACCGATGACCGTGGTGATGTCGCAGAACGAAATTCATCCCAAGGCCAAGATCAAAACCGTGGGTCAGGTTTAACCTGCGGCAGAGGGCTAGAGGAGACCGCCAATGAACCTTACGACGTTCAAAGCCGCGACGCTCCGCCAGGCAATGGGGCTCGTGCGCCGCGAATTGGGCGACGACGCGACCATCGTCTCGACCCAGACCAATCCGGAAACCGGCGAAGCCAAGATCGTCGCCGCCCGCCATCAGGACGAAAACGACCCGCGTTTGGGCCGTGTCGCCATGGGCTCGGAACAACGTTTCGACCAAGTTCTGGAAACCCTGTTGCTGCATGGCGTGCCGATGCGTCTGGCTGAACGCTTGGCGCGGACGGCGGCGGATATGGAGCCGCGCACGCCGATCGCCGCCCTTGCCGGGGCCATGGCGCTGGACTTCACCTTCGCACCGGTCGACATGACCGCCGACAATCAGCGCCTGATTCTGATCGGGCCGCCGGGCACGGGGAAAACCCTATCCCTGGTCAAATTGGCGGCGCGGGCCCTGATGGCCAAACGGTCGGTGCAAATTTTGACGACCGACCTGAAGCGGGCCGGCGCCGTCGAACAGCTTTCCGCCTTCGCCAAGATCATGGGCCAGGAACTGTTCATCACCGAAACCGCCGACGAGTTGGCGCAATTCATGGCCCGCATTCCCAAGCGGACGGTCGTGCTGGTCGACTCACCCGGCGTCAATCACCGCTCGCAGACCGAATTGGACAGCCTGTTCGATTTCGTCAATGCCGCGCCTGTCGAACCGGTGTTGGTCATGAACGCGGGCCTGGACGCCCTGGAAGCCGCCGAAATGGGAATGGCCTTCGGCGCGCTTGGCTGCAAACGGATGCTGGTCACCCGCACGGACACCACCGGTCGCCTCGGCTCGATCCTGGCCGCGATGGAAGCCGCCGGCCTGACCCTGGCCGGAACGACAGGCTCGCCCGATCCGATTGACGGGTTCCTTGCCGTCGAGGCACCGAACCTGTCGGAAATGCTGTTCGGCGAGGCCCTTAGCCTGAACGCCGACCTGCCGGATAGAGACGCCGAGGGTGACGATCTTGATTCGCTGGCCGACGGACATGAACGCATGATCAACGTCGCCTTGCCGGCGGAAGGTTAGGCGCGCCGCCCAAGCGGCGCTGCGCAAAAGCACGGGGGCGCAAAGATGTCGGAAATATCCGTACCGCCGCCGACACCCGCGGCAGCAACCGCCGTGGCCTTGCAACAAGCCGCGTTGAAGGCGGTGACCCTGCCGGCGACGCAATCCGCGCCCCCCCTGCCCCAAACCATTCAGGACGCGGCCATCGGCGCCAAGTTCGATCTGCAATTGATCAACCTGACGCAACAGGGCGTGGCCACGCTCGACGGTGCGGCGGGCAAGCTTCAGGTCCAGCTTCAGGCGCTGTTGAACCTGAACCCCGGCGATAAGATAACGCTGCAACTGACCGCCAAGGGTCCACAGCTTCAATTCACCATCGCCGCGATCAACGGCCAGCCGCCGAGCACGGCCCTGCGCCCCGCCACACCAGGCCCATTGGCGACCGCTCCTCTGGCCCAGGCCCTGCCGTTTGAACCGGGTAACAATTTGACCGCGACCTTGTTGCGCCCCGCCCCGGGCTTGTTCAATCCGCTGCAATCCGGAACCGGGCAACCAGGCGTGCTATCGCCCGGCGGCCCTGCCATCGGAGCCGGTACGCCGGCCGCGACACCGAATGCCGGCGCGTCACCTGCGCCTTTACTTGGCGGATCACCGTCCTCCATAGGTCCGTCGACACCTGCGGGCGTTCCCCAACCGACCGGAAGCATCGCGCCGAGCACACCCGGCGTCCCCACGCCGACAGCGCTACCCACCGGCACGCAATTCACGGTTCAGGTCGTATCCGTTCAACCGCCGCCGCCCGGTGGGGCCGCAGCCGTGACCCAAACACCCGGGGCTACGCCCACGGTAATTGCGCAGGGCCAATCGTTGATCGGGGTGGTCAACAGTGCGCAAACCGGCGGCCAGACAATCGTCGACACGCCATTGGGGCCCATCGCGATTGCCACCAAAACCCCGCCGCCGGCCGGAACACGTGTGGTCCTGAACATCGTCAGCCCGCCGCAACTTCCGGAAGCGCCCGCCCCCTTGGTCAACGGCCCGGAACTGACGTTGCGCCAAGCCTTGTTCGTCGACCGCGAATGGCCCGCCATGAAGGAAGCGATCACCACCTTGGAGCAGAGCGCCCCCAATATGGCCCAACACATGCTGCAAACGGCGCTGCCGCGCGCCGACGGCAACCTGACGACCAACGTTCTGTTCTTCCTGGCGGCGGTTCGGGGCGGGGACCTGCGGTCCTGGTTGGGTGATGGTCCGACCCGCGCCCTCAGCCGCGCCAACCCGGGCGTCGTTCAGAAAATCCGCGAGGATCTGGGGCAGTTGTCCCGCTTGGCCGATGATCCGACGACAGGCGATTGGCGGGTTATGATGCTGCCTTTCATGAACGGCCCGCAGTTGGAGCAGATCCGCATCCTGACCCGCCGTCAAAGCGAGGAAGAGGCCGAAGAAGGCGGCGCCCCCGGCACCCGGTTCGTTGTCGACATCACCCTGACCAAATTCGGGCATATTCAATTGGACGGCATGGTCGACCCCGCACAGCGCCGGATGGACATGGTCGTGCGCTCGGAAAACCGCCTGTCGCCCGATGTGCAGAATGACATTCGCCACCTGTACGAACGTTCGGGCGATATCACCGGTTATCGCGGTGGCGTCGGCTTTCAGGCTCAACCCGCGAACTTCATCGAAGTCGCCCCCCCTGCCCCGACCAAGGGCGGGCTCGGGCTTTTCGTTTAGGACTGGAATAGATGGACCTTTGGCAACGCCGCGCCGTATTGGCGCCGGACCCGAACCCGGATCGGAATTTGGATCTGGTCTCGACCCTGAGCGGCCGTCTGGCGGCCCTGGGGGCATCGGTCGATGTCGCGCTGCGCTATGTCCCCGACGCCCTTGTGCTGCGCCCTGGTGCGTTTGCGGCCTACCTGACGACGCTGGAGAACGCGGATTGGCCGTCGCATGAAAACCTCGCCGCGACGATCCTGCAGGACGTCAGCAACGAATTGGTCCCGCGCTGGGTTCAGATTGCGACCCAGATGGGTGATCCCGGCCGCCCCGAACACCGCGTGCTGGTCGAAGACCGCCAACCCCATTGGGATAATCCGGCCCTGTTGAACCACCTGCATTCGCTTTAGGGGATTTGAGGCTGCGCGGCCTCAGTGCTTGGCGGACGCCTGCCGCCGATAAAGCTGCAACGCGACCTCGTCCAGCGTTTCCTGTTCACGCCGGGCTTCTTCTTCGGCCTCCTCGCGACGGCGGATATCGTCCGCGATCTGATATTTCTTCAGGTCCATGAAGGCTTGGCTGAGGATCTCGCGCGCTTCCAGGATTTCCTGTTGCTTGGCCCGGATCTGATGATCCAGATGGGCGCGGCGATAGCGGAACATGTTGTAGTAGGCGCCGAACGTAATGCCTAGGTCGGCCGAACCGGCCAGGGCCTGTTCACGCTTGAGTTCATTTTCAAGGTCCGTGACCCGCTGTTCCAACTCGCTGAGCATACGAAGGTGAATGCCCAGTTCGCGGCGGCGTTCATCGACGGTCCATTCATGAAGCCGGATCAGGTTCTTCAAGCCTTTGGCCATGACCGTTCGCCGCCCTGTCCCTTATCGCCGCCGTTAGGCCGCGGGGGCCGCGTCGCCGTCTTCCGGCGCGGGCATATCCAAAACTTCGGCCAGCATGCGATAGCAGCTGTCCAGGTCCGTGACTTCGCCGATCTGCTGGCCCAAGAACCCTTCGATACGGTCGTAATACTGGATCGCTTCATCGACCTGCGGGTCGCTGCCGCGCCGATAGGCGCCCAGGCGGATCAGTTCGGCCATGTCTTCGTACACGGCAAGCAGTTGGCGCGCCCGCGACACCAAGGCGTTCTGGCCCGGCGTGTTACAGGCCGGCATGGTTCGCGACACACTGCGCAGAATGTTGATCGCCGGATAGCGGCCCCGCTCGCCGATGGCCCGATCCAACACGACGTGACCATCCAGGATACCGCGCACGGCATCGGCGACGGGCTCGTTATGGTCATCGCCTTCGACCAGGACCGTGAACAGGCCGGTGATGTCGCCTTGCCCGTGACAGCCCGGCCCGGCGCGTTCCAACAATCGCGGCAACAGGGCAAAGACCGACGGGGTATAGCCTTTACTGGCGGGCGGCTCGCCCACGGCCAGGCTGATTTCGCGTTGCGCCATGGCGACACGAGTGACGCTGTCCATCAGACACAAAACGTTCGAGCCCCGATCGCGGAAGAACTCGGCCACGGCCATGGTCATGAAAGCGGCCTGACGACGGGCCAAGGGCGGCTCGTCCGAAGTCGCAACCACGACGACGGACCGCTTCAGGCCTTCCTCGCCCAAATGATCCTCGATGAATTCACGCGCTTCGCGACCACGTTCGCCGACAAGACCGATCACGCTGACCTCGGCATCCGTATTCCGCGCCATCATCGACAGCAACGTCGACTTACCGACGCCGGACCCGGCGAAGATGCCCAACCGCTGCCCCCGGCAGCAGGTCAGGAAGGTGTTCATCGCCCGCACGCCCAGATCGACCTTGCCGCCCACGCGGGATCGCTCATGGGCAGGCGGCGGCAGGGCATGGATCGGAAAAGGCGCGGCACCGGTCGGCAGGGGGCCCTTGCCGTCGACCGGACGCCCGAAGGCATCGATCACGCGGCCCAGCCAGGCATCGGTCGGATAGATAACGGGTTCGCTCGCCCCGGCTTCGACACGACAGCCCATGCCGATCCCATCGACCGAGCCGAACGGCATGACCAACGCCTTGCCGTCGCGGAAGCCGACGACCTCGCACGGCAGCAGCTGACCGCTCTTGGTGGTGATGTCGCATCTGTCGGAAACCGAGACCGCGCCCTGCAGCCCCTCGACCTCGACCAACAAGCCGACGACGTTCGCCACCCGGCCGAAATAGGTCTCGCCCGATTGCCGGTCGACCTCATTGATGATGTCGTTGACGAAGCTGTACACAGGGTGAATCCGCGAATCCAATTGTCGTTTTTTTCGTCTTGGGGCAGTTTGCCCCATAACCATTGAAGGAGTGTTAAGCCCCTGCTTAACAAGGAAATATTTGACCCTCGAGCCAGCCAGCTTGCGCCGATTCGCCCACAAGGTTATGGTTAATAAAGGTTAATGCGTCCGATCAAGGGGGCCGTTCCATGCGAGTTTTGTTGGTAGAAGACGATCCGTCGACCCAAAAAAGCGTCAAGATGATGCTTGAATCGGCCAATATGGTCGTCGACACCACCGACCTGGGCGAAGATGGCCTGGAGATCGGTAAGCTATACGATTACGACATCATTGTCCTGGACATCATGCTTCCGGACATGGATGGCTTCGAGGTCCTGCGCCGTTTGCGGGATTCCCGGGTCAACACGCCGGTCCTGATTCTGTCGGGATTGGGCGAGTCCGAGAACAAGGTCAAAGGCCTCGGCCACGGCGCCGACGACTATTTGGTCAAGCCCTTCAACAAGGAAGAGCTGATGGCCCGAATTCAGGCCATCGTCCGCCGGTCGCAGGGCCATGCCCAATCGGTCATCCAGACCGGCCGCCTGATGGTCAACCTGGACACCCGGACGGTCGAAGTGGACGGGCAGCCGATCCACCTGACGGGTAAGGAATACGGCATCCTGGAGCTGCTCAGCCTGCGGAAGGGTACGACCCTGACCAAGGAAATGTTCCTCAACCATCTGTACAACGGGATGGACGAGCCGGAGCTGAAGATTATCGACGTCTTTATCTGCAAGCTGCGCAAGAAGCTGTCGACCGCAACCAGCGGCGAAAACTACATCGAGACCGTTTGGGGCCGGGGCTACGTGCTGCGCGACCCGGAACCGATGCAGAAGGCCGCCGCCGCGGGCTGACGCGACACGGCAGATCGAATACGACTGAGGCGGGCTTTGCCCGCCTCTTTCATTTCACAGGAAGTGCGAAACCTTACTTGCCGGTCAGGGCATATAGGCCGCGCTGTCCGGGCACCGGCGCGAACTTGTCGGACACGCCCAACACCGTCTCGGCGCCGCCCAGGAACAACACCCCATAGTCGGGCATCAATTTGGACACGCCTTCCAGAACCTTGCCCTTGGTCGGCTGATCGAAATAGATCAGCACGTTGCGGCAGAACACAACGTCGAAGTGGCCAAGCGGCCCCAGATTGTCCAGCAGGTTGTAGTACTTGTACTGAACCATCGACCGGATTTCCGGCTTCAGCTGCCACTGGTCGTCCTTCTTATCGAAGTATTTGACCAGCATCGTGATCGGCAGGCCGCGCTGAACCTCGAACTGCGAATACAGACCCTGTTCGGCCTTTTTCAGAACCTGACGGGAAATGTCGGTGCCGACGATTTCGATCTTCCAACCGGCCAGCTTGGCGCCGGCTTCCTTGAGGATCATCGCCAGAGAGTAAGGCTCCTGCCCGTTCGACGCCGCGGCGCACCAGATCCGCAGGGATTTCTTGGCCGCGCATTTTTCCAGCATGGTCGGCAAGACGTGGTCGCGGAACAGATCGAACGGCTTGATATCGCGGAAGAAGAACGACTCATTGGTCGTCATCGCTTCCGTGACCTCAACGATCAGGGCCTCGTTGTTGGTGCGGCGGATTTCCGCAATCAATTCCTCGACGCCCTTGATGTTATGGGCGCGAGCGACAGGCATAAGCCGACTTTCCAGCAGATAGGCCTTGTCCTCATTGAGAACCAAACCCGACTTCTGCTTCAGCATCGTCGACATGAACTGGAAATCGTCCGGCTTCATGCGGCCCTCGTCCGTAACCTGTTCATGATGTGCGGCCCCAGGTCGTTCAGCGGCAGCACGGCTTCGCAAAGACCTGCCGTCGCCACAGCGCCGGGCATGCCCCACACCACGCTAGATGCTTCATCCTGAGCAATAATCGTGCCGCCGGCCTCGACCACGGCGCGACCGCCCTCGCGGCCATCGTGGCCCATACCGGTCAGAATAACGGCCAAGACCGCACCGCCGAATTCGCTCGCCAGCGACCGCAGCATCGGATCGACCGCAGGGCGGCAGAAATTCTCGGGCGGGTTCTGATTGGTCCGAATGACCATGCTTGTCCCCGATTTCTCGACGGTCATGTGGTAGTTGCCTGGCGCGACATAGATATGCCCGGCCTGCAACTGCATGCCGTCTGCGGCCTCGGAACAGGGCCAACCGCTCGCCTTGGCGATGTGCTCGGCCAGGATCGTCGTAAACGTCGCCGGCATGTGCTGTGTCACGACGACAGGCAAATTGATATCCGGACGCACGTCCTTGAACAGCCGGAACAGGGCCTGCGGCCCGCCGGTCGAACTGCCGACGGCCAAAATGCGCGGGCGGACCGACCCGCCCTGGCGCAGTTGAACCGGCTTGTCGTAAAGCGGCTTGGCGGTTCTCGGCGCAATGGCGCCTGCAACCGGCGCCCGCGCGGCAGTTCCCGTCGCGGTCGAAGGCGCCCGGCGATTGACCAGCCCCAAATGACGGATTTTTTCCAGCAACTCGTGCTTGAAGGTATCGCCGCCGGAAATATCGCGCGTCGCCGTGGGCTTGGGCACATAGTCGGTCGCCCCCGCATCCAAGGCCCGCAGGCTGATATCGGCGTTCTTTTCGGTCAGTGTCGACGCCATGATGATTTTGACGTCGGGCTTGACCTCCAAAAGCTTGGGAATAGCGGTCAGGCCATCCATGACCGGCATTTCGATATCGAGAATAATGACGTCGACCGGCTGCGTCTTCAGCCGGTCCACGGCCATCTGGCCGTTGCCGACGGACGCAGCGACACGCAGGCCCGGCTCGCCCTCGATCATACGCGCGATCAATCCGCGAATGACGGCGGAGTCGTCAACCAACATGACGCGGACTTCGTCACTCGTCATCCGTCATTCCTCTTTGCACCGCGATTAGGTCCCATTTGCCGCCCGTCAGCCGGCAACTGGTCAAAGCAAGCCGACCTGCGAGAACTTCGCTTGGATGATCTCGCTGTCGAACGGCTTCATGATGTACTCGTTGGCACCGGCTTCGATCGCTTCCTGGATGTGCTGGATATCGTTCTCGGTGGTGCAAAATACGACGATCGGGGCATTTCCGCCCGGCAATGCGCGCATCTCGCGCAAGAATTCGATGCCGCTCATGACCGGCATATTCCAGTCGAGCAAGACCGCGTCAGGTAGTTTCTGCTTGCAGGCATCAAGCGCTTGTTGGCCGTCGGCGGCCTCGAGCGTTTCAAAGTTGAGTTCCTCGAGAATTTTCCGCGCGACCATTCGTATCACTTTCGAATCGTCAACGATCAAACAGGATTTCATAAGACCACCCGTATTCGTTATCCCGCAGACGTTCCTGAAACTTAACGCTTTCAGGCCGCCTTCTGTCGAATTCCCCGATTCACCCGGTTCACATTTTCGGTCCGCCAGTTCAATGCCGGCGGTTTAATTCTGGATACCAGGACTTAGACCCGACCCGCAACACTGATCCTTGTCGCGGGCCCATGTCTAAACCGTCAAATTGGCTTACGACTTACGTCCCTCGGCCGCACCGGCCACGGTTTGCGCCAAACTGGCGACCAGGGCTTCACGGTCGAATTTAGCGACATAATCGTTGAAACCCGCCGTCCGGCCCCGTTCGAAATCGGAACTCGTCGCGTGGGCCGACAGCGCCACCATGGGCACGTTTTCCCAGGCACCGCCGCTGCGCACTTCGTTGGCGAATTCGAACCCGTTCATACCGGGCATTTCGATATCCGAGATAATGACGTCGAACGCCGCCCCGCGGTCTCGCATGTTCAGCGCTTCCTGGGCGCTATCCAGCGCCGTGACCTGCCAACCAGCCACCGACAGTAGCGGCGTCAGCAGATTGCGGAAAAACGGGCTGTCGTCGATCAACAGCGCCCGACGGCGGCCATTCGGCCCCACTTCGAGGGCTGCCAGTTCTTCGGATCCGAACCAGTCGGAGAAAGCCTGCGTCAGGAAGTAGCCGGCGTCGATCACATCGGTCGCCTTGCCAGCGATCACCGCACTGCCGATCAGGCCCGGAACGTCGGCGGCCAGTTCGATCTTCAGGCGATCGTCGACGATATCGACGATTTCGTCCACGACCAGCCCCATCGAGCGTTCGCGGTCGGTGAAGACCAGGATCGGCTGACGGCCGGTTTCCTTGAACTGATGGCTGGACGAGAACGGGATCAACGGCATCAGCTGCTCGCGATACTGGACCATGACCTGGCCGTGCGAGGTTTCGGTCTCGGCCATGTCGATTTCTTCCAGTCACGCGACCAGCGCCAGCGGCACCGCCTTGAGTTCCGGGCCACCGGCACGGAACACCAACAACGACGTCTTTTCCTCGTCGGTCGACACTGCCTGCACGTCCGCTTCGGTCCGATGTTCGGTGTCCATTTCCCCAGCCGCCTCGGCAATACCGTTGGGGTCGAGGATCATGATCACGCTGCCGTCGCCCAGGATCGTATTGCCGGAATAGAAGGTGATGTCGCGCAGGATCGGCGCAACCGGCTTGACCACGATTTCCTCGGTATCGAACACCCGGTCGACAATGATCCCGAAGGTGTTGGAACCGACCTGAGTGACCACGATGAAGACTTCCTGGTCGTCGGCAATCGCCTCGGCAACCAGGGCGTCGGTGGTCTTGGTTTCGTCTTCCGCGTCCTCGTCGAGGTCTGCGGCAGGATCCTGCAAACGCAACAGTTCACGCAGCGAAATCAGCGGCAACAGCCGGTCGCGCAAGCGCAACACGGCCGATTCGTTGATCATCTCGATGGCGTTTTCCGACTGCGAAGACGCCCGCACCAATTCCAGCACGCTGATCTGCGGTACCGCGAAACGCTCGCCCGCGCATTCGACGATCAGCGCCGAAACGATGGCCAGGGTCAGCGGGATCTTGATGGTGAAGGTCGAACCTTTGCCCGGGTTGGTCTTCAGTTCGACCGTACCGCCGATCTTTTCGATGTTCGTCCGGACCACGTCCATGCCGACGCCACGACCGGAGACGTTGGTGATCTTTTCCGCCGTCGAGAAACCGGCCTTGAAGATGAACATGCCGATCTGCTGATCGGTCATCTGCTCCAGGTCGGCCTCGGTGGTCAGACCGTTTTCCAGCGCCTTTTGCTTGATCCGGTCGATGTTCAGGCCACGACCGTCGTCGGCGATCTCGATGATGATGTGACCGCCTTCGTGGAAGGCGTTCAGGGTGATCGTCCCGGTCTCGGGCTTGCCCGCATCTTTGCGGCCGGAAATATCCTCCAGCCCATGGTCGGCGGAGTTGCGGACCATATGGGTCAACGGGTCCTTGATCAGCTCCAGAACCTGGCGGTCCAGTTCCGTTTCGGCGCCGAGCATGACCAGTTCGATCTTCTTGCCCGATTCAACGGCCAGGTCGCGAACGATACGCGGCAATTTGGCCCAGGCGTTGCCGATCGGCTGCATGCGCGTCTTCATCACCCCTTCCTGAAGGTCGGTGGTGATATGGGACAGGCGTTGCAACGGCACCGTGAATTCGCTGTCGTCCATGCCGCGAACCATCTGCAGAAGCTGGTTGCGGGTCAGCACCAGTTCCGAGACGAGTGTCATCAGGTCTTCCAGAACGTCGACGTTGACGCGGATGCTCGACGCCGCCACACCGGCGCCGCCGCTCTTTCCGCCATCCTTTTTGTCGGCGTCTTTGCTTTCGGTCGGCGCGGGAACGTTGCTTTTGCCCTTTTCGGCTTCGCGTTCCTTGACCATGTCGGCTTTCAATTCGGCCTCGGTCGCGGCGCGCGCTCCTGCGGCCTGGGCGGCTTCGACCTCGGCCAGAAGCTCTTGCGCCACCGGGGCGCCGTGTTCATTCGTCGCGGGCGTTGCCGCCATGGCGGCTTCGGCCTCACGCTCAGCGGCGAGTTCCGCATCAAGCTGCGCCTGGGAGGCACCCTTGATGCCCGCCGCCTGGGCGGCTTCGACTTCGGCCAAAAGCTCGGCCGCCACCGGGGCGCCGAATTCATTGGTCGCGGCATTGCCGCCACCGGAAGCAGGCGCTGCCACGGGCGCCGCAGCCTGAGGCTTGGCGCCCCCGCCTTCGGCATAAGCGTTCAATTCGTCGATCAGTTCCTGGTCGTCGCCTTCCGGCTCCTGACCCGTCTCTTCCAACTGCCCCAAGAGGTCACGGATACAGTCGAGGCAGCGCAGGATGAGCGTCACCGCCTCGGGCGTAACATCAAGCTCGCCGTCGCGGAACTTGCCAAGCACGTTCTCGCCGGCATGGGCGACCGATTCCAGTCGCGGCAGACCAAGGAAGCCGCAAGTCCCTTTGATCGTGTGAACAAGGCGGAAGATATTCCCCAGAATTTCCTTGTTGTCTGGTTCCTGTTCGAACTTGACCAGTTCGACGTCCAAAACCGCGAGGCTTTCCGACGTTTCCGTAAGAAATTCTGTAAGAAGGTCATCCATCTTTGAAACTCCCAGGAGCGCGCCGCTCCATATTCAAGACCCTGCATCCTGCCCTATGCGCGCATAACTGCACAGAGCGGCATCGCATTCAATCATATTCCCCGATCGGCCCACAGGCCGAAAAGAACGTCAACTCACACCCTCGCCTCTAGAATGCTGGACATTCCTAAGGGCGATTTTTTTCTAAGGCTTGAAAATTAAAGCAAAATGGCCCCGAGGCGGCAAATGATTTCACGGCGATTGGACTATGACTGATGGCCTAGCGCATTTACGGACGCCTCTGCCGAAAGGCCGCGTGGGTGGTCTATTTTTCTTTTGGAAACAAAGCCATAAATCGAATTTCGTCCTCAGCATCGGTCGAAGTCTCGATCCGTCCGCTTTCTGCGACCGCCAGCATCTGGGCGAAATAGGCATGGACGGAACGGGCATTCAGGACATCCGCCGGCGCGTTCGGATCAAGAGCTTCCGCAACGGTGTCTTTCAACGTCGCTCCCTGCCCAGCGGCGCTGACCGCCAGGCCCATTCCTTCGGGTAAAGCCGCCGTATGAACCGTCACAGATCCGCCCCGCGGCAAACAGTCCGCCGCCAGCATGATCATCAACAATAAGACCTTCCCGACCGGCGCAGGCAGACTATCGGGCGCATGCGCGCTCTCCGGCCATTCCAGAACCGCCCGTCCCTCGGTCAGCAAGTCTCCGGCCAGTTCCCGGGCCTCGTTCAAGCTGAGCGTTCCGACGGCGGACGTCTTGCCGCCAGCCGCCCCGAAGGCGATCCTGAAGAATGCTAACCGGCGGGTGACCTCGGCTGCGCTGGACGTCACCAGATCCATGGCATCCGCATCCATTCCGCCGTCTTCGGCAAGTTCCAGGCCCGCGTTCACCGCGCCGGCCGGACCGACGAGGTCATGGCAAAGCCGAGAACACAACAACTGCGCAAGGCGAATATCGGCGGTCATGGCGTGCGGGTGCTCCTCGTGTTTTAATATTTTATCATTTTAATTTAGTGTCGCCCGCAGGAACGACGCCGACGACTATTGCCGACGCGCAAAAGGGGCACAAGGGCGAAGCGCCCGACCCGTACAGGACTATTATTGAAATTCCTGCCCGCAGAAGGTCGTTTCCCGGCTTCACGAACCAAGGGGAGCATGCTATATTTTCGCTGTGGTATACCAAATGCCACATCAGCAAAATCGACCGATAAAAAGACTGACACAGAGAATTCGGCAAAAAGCCGAGCCGTATCAGACAAAACGCCCCGCTGGGGGAGAACGTTGTTTTCAGCGCTCTCTTAAAGGCTAGAAGGCAGAAAATGCCCGACGGTCAGCGGACGCGAGCCAGGAGGAACCATATTCATGTCCACCGCCACCGCCCCGAAAGGACGCCGCCGCGAGCGCGCCGCCTTCGTCAAGGGCCGCCAGATTTCCGACGGGGCCATTTCAGCGATCAATGACCTTTTGGGTGATCGGCCGCGCCGCCGTGAGTTTTTGATCGAATACCTACACCTGATTCAAGACAAGTTCGGCCACCTTTCAGCCGACAATCTGGCCGCACTGGCTGCTGAATTGCGCATGGCGCAGACCGAGGTCTATGAGGTCGCGACCTTCTATCATCACTTCGACGTGGTGAAGGAAGGCCAGGACGCGCCCCCGGCCATGACCGTACGGGTCTGCGACAGCATCACCTGTTCGATGAAGGGCTCCGGATCGCTTCTTGAAAAGCTGAAAGGCATCCTTGGGCCCGACGTACGCGTCATTCCCGCGCCCTGCGTTGGGGCCTGCGACAAGGCCCCCGTGGCGGTCGTCAAACAAAAGCAGATTTTCAACGCCGACGCCGACGCGGTCAAAACCGCCGTCGACGGCAACGACGTGGCGCAGCCCCTGCCTAAGTATAAAGACCTTGCCGCCTATCAAAACGAGGGCGGTTACAAGGTCCTTGGCGAATGTCTGAACGGCTCCCGCGACCGTGAACAGTTGATCGAAGAGATCAAGGCCGCCGAACTGCGCGGCCTGGGCGGCGCCGGTTTCCCGACCGCCACCAAGTGGGGCTTTTTGAAGAACGCGCCGAAGCCGCGTCTGGTCGCCATCAACGGCGACGAAGGCGAGCCTGGCACCTTCAAGGACCGCTACTGCCTGGAGACCGATCCCCACCGGGTGATCGAAGGCGCCTTGCTCGCCGCCTGGGCGGTCGAGGCCGAAGCCGTCTACATCTACCTGCGCGACGAATACCCCGCCTGCCGCGAGGTTCTGTTGGCCGAGATCGCAAAGGTCGAGGACGCGGGCCTGAACGGCGATATCAAGCTGAACCTGCGCCGCGGCGCGGGCGCCTATATCTGCGGCGAGGAATCCGGGATGCTGGAAAGCATCGAGGGCAAGCGCGGCCTGCCGCGCAACCGCCCGCCGTTCCCGGCACAGGCTGGCCTTTGGGGCCGCCCGACCCTGATCAACAACATCGAAACGGTCTATTGGCTGCCGAAGATCATCGAACACGGCATGCAGTGGTATCAGGACCAGGGCCGTCCGCATTTCTATTCGGTCTCGGGCCGGGTCAAGAACCCGGGCGTGAAACTCGCCCCGGCGGGCACCACCGCCCGTCAACTGATCGAAGACTATTGCGGCGGCATGGCCAACGGGCATGAGTTCAAAGCCTATCTGCCGGGTGGTGCGTCGGGAGGCCTGCTGCCCGCAAGCCTGGCGGACGAACCGCTGGATTTCGGAACGCTCGACAAGCACGGCTGTTTCATCGGCTCGTCGGCGGTCGTCATCTTCAGCCAGGACGACGACGTAAAGGAAATCTGCAAGAACCTGATCAGCTTCTTCGAAGACGAAAGCTGCGGCCAATGCACGCCCTGCCGTGTCGGCTGCGAAAAAATGCTGAAGCTGATCGATCAACCGAAATGGGACGCCGACCTGATCGGCGAACTGAGCCAGGCCATGCGCGATGCATCGATCTGCGGCCTGGGACAAGCCGCCCCCAACCCGGTACAGGCGGCGCTGCGCTTCTTTGGGGAGGACGTGCAATGAGCGAGCCGATTAAGTTCACGCTGGACGGCAAACAGGTCGAAGCCCAACCCGGCGAGACCATCTGGAATGTCGCCAAACGCCAAGGCAACACCATCCCCCATCTGTGCCATCGCCCGGCCAAGGGGTATCGCCCCGACGCCAACTGCCGCGCCTGCATGGTCGAGATCAAGGGCGAACGCGTCCTGGCCCCGTCCTGCCGCCGCGAGCCGACGTCGGGCATGGAAGTCATGACCGACAACGAACGGGCGACCAAGGCCCGGCGCATGGTTCTGGAACTGTTGCTGTCCGATCAGCCGGAACGCCGCCAGGCCCATGATCCGGACAGCCTGTTCTGGCATTGGGCCGACAAGGCGGACCTCAACGAAAGCCGGTTCGAAGCCCGCGACCACTGCCCGGCGCCGGACCGCTCGCACACCGCCATGGCGGTCAACCTGGATGCCTGCATCAACTGTAACCTCTGCGTGCGGGCCTGCCGCGAGGTCCAGGTCAACGACGTCATCGGCATGGCCGGTCGCGGCCACAAGTCGCAGATCGTGTTCGACATGAACGACCCCATGGGCGACAGCACCTGCGTCGCCTGCGGCGAATGCGTTCAGGCCTGCCCGACCGGGGCCCTGATGCCGTCGACCATGGTCGATGACAATCAGGTCTACGTCGGCGCGCCGGACCGCAAGGTCGACAGCCTGTGCCCCTATTGCGGCGTCGGTTGTCAGGCGACCTTCCACGTCAAGGACAACAAGATCATCTATGTCGAGGGCAAGGACGGTTACTCCAACCAGAACCGCCTGTGCGTCAAAGGACGGTTCGGCTTCGACTATGTCGACCATCCGCATCGCCTGACCAAGCCGCTGATCCGCAAGGATGACGCGGGCAAGGACGGGGAACTTCAGCTCGACCCGGCCAATCCGCTGACCCATTTCCGCGAAGCGACCTGGGAAGAAGCCTTGGACCGCGCAGCTGAGGGCCTGAAAAAGGTTCTCGATCGCGACGGCCCCTCGGCCATGGCGGGCTTCGGTTCGGCCAAGGGTTCGAACGAAGAAGCCTACATGGTGCAGAAACTGGTCCGTCAGGGCTTCCGCACCAACAATGTCGATCACTGCACCCGGCTGTGCCACGCGTCCTCCGTCGCTGCGCTGATGGAAGGCATGAATTCCGGCGCGGTCACGGCCTCGTTCAACGATGCCAAGGACTCCGACGTCATCATCGTGATCGGCGCCCGTCCGACGCAGAACCATCCCGTCGCCGCGACGTTCCTCAAGAACGCCGCCAAGCGGGGGGCCCGGCTCTACGTCATGGACCCGCGCAAACAGGACCTGTCGCGCCACGCCACCCGGCATCTGCAGTTCAAGGCCGGACAGGACGTGGCGATGCTCAACGCCCTGATCCACACGATCATCCACGAAGGGCTGACCGACACCCAGTACATCCAGGCCAATACCGAGGGCTATGAGGAGTTGAAGGAAAACTCCAAGCAGTTCTCGCCCGAGGCAATGGCCCCGGTCTGCGGCATCCCCGCCGAGGTTCTGCGCGAAGTCGCGCGGGACTACGCCACGGCGGAAAAGTCGCTGATCTTCTGGGGCATGGGCGTCAGCCAGCACGTTCACGGCACAGACAACGCCCGCTGCCTGATCGCGCTGTCGATGATCACCGGCCAGGTCGGTCGCCCGGGCACGGGCCTGCATCCGCTGCGCGGTCAGAACAATGTGCAGGGTGCGTCCGACGCGGGCCTGATCCCGATGGTCTACCCCGATTACAAATCGGTCGAGACCGAGGACATCCGCTCGGTCTACGAAGACCTGTGGGGCGTGAAGCTGGACGACAAGCGCGGCCTGACCGTGGTCGAAATCATCCATGCCATCCTGGCCGACGAGATCAAGGCCATGTACATCATGGGCGAGAACCCGGCCATGTCGGACCCCGACGCCCAGCATGCCCGCGAAGCCTTGGCCAAGCTGGAGCACCTGGTGGTGCAGGATATCTTCTTCACCGAAACCTGCTTCCATGCGGACGTGGTGTTGCCCGCCTCGGCATTCCCGGAAAAGGCGGGGACGTTCTCGAACACCAACAGGCAGGTCCAGATGGCCCGCCCGGTGGTCGACCTGCCCGGAGAGGCCCGCCAGGATTGGTGGATCATCCAGGAAATCGCCAACCGCCTGGGCCTGAACTGGACCTACAGCGGCCCGCAGGACGTGTTCAACGAGATGAAGAAGACCATGCGCTCGCTGGACAACATCACCTGGGAGCGGCTGGAGAACGAAGACAGCATCATCTATCCCTGCAAATCCGAGGACAGCCCCGGCGAAAACATCATCTTCGGCGAAGGCTTCCCGACCGCGTCGGGCCGCGCCAAGCTGGTGCCCGCCCAACTGGTCCCGCCGGATGAGCTGCCCGATGCCGAATTCCCGCTGGTTCTGACCACCGGCCGCATGCTGGAACACTGGCACACCGGCGCCATGACCCGCCGGGCCACGGTTCTGAACCTGTTGGAACCGGAACCGGTCGTCAGCATCAACCCCTTTACGATGGGCGAGAAAGGTTTGGCCCCGGGCGACCGGGTCAAGGTCGAAACCCGTCGCGGGGCCATTGAGCTGAAGGTCCGCGCCGACCGCGACGTGGCCGACGGCATGATCTTCATTCCGTTCTGCTATCACGAAGCAGCGGCCAACATCCTGACCAACCCGCAGTTGGACCCGTTCGGGAAAATTCCCGAATTCAAGTTCTGCGCGGCCCGGATCCAAAAGGTCGACGACGCCCAGCAGGCGGCGGAATAGATTTAGAGGGAAGAGGAACTAAAAAACGGGGGCTCTAAGCCCCCGTTTCTTTTGCCGTGCCCGCGGCGGGCGGGCGGCGAATTCAGCTTTGGCCGCGCTTGACGATATCTTCGGCGATGGCATGAACCGAGGGGCTGCCCTCCTCGACGCCGGAGATCGCCGCCGTGCGGTCTTTCACCTCGGCCTTGATGTCGTCCATGCTGACGCCCGCGTTGCGAATCAGCACCGCCAGGATCGATTCAATCGCCAGGATATGGGCGGCGAGGTTCTCGGATTCTTCCATCCGCGCCTGCGAGGCTTGTCCGAAGGTCTGAAGCTCCTCGGCGATCTTCGTCAGGTTGCCTTCCAGATCCTTGATCTGGGTGAAGAAGCCGGAGTCCTCCAAATGTTGGACGAAGGCTTGCGAAGCCGCCTGGCTTTCGTTGTCGGACATATATCTACCCCCTTCAGGACTTTCCGAATCTCGCGATCAGCATAGCCGTTGCCATCCAGCCTGTCATGTTCGGCAACCGCTGCATTCCACAGCGTGGAAGCGCGAGTTGAAACGCCCCCGCAATTCACTAGAATATGGGCAGCATAACATCGGCACCTGAGCCCATCGGCCACCAAAGCGCCGAGGCCTGACAATTGGGGTGGAGACACATGAAGTCATTCCTGACCGGCACCATTGCCGCCGTGATCATCGCCGTCGTCGCCGGCTTTGCCTTGAACGCGACCGACAAAACCGCCGGCGAGAAATACTCGACCAGCAACGTTCGCCTGCACTAAGGCAATCAGCTTTTTCCAAAGGCTTTTTGACCGGTCACCCTGACCGGAACGGTTTCGCTGTGCCAGGCCACTGCCCGGCAAAATCTGCCTAACCAAGGGCAGACGATTCCGATTGAAAATCAGACCTAAGCCTTCAGCCGGATTTAAAGTTAACAAAAAATCAACAACTTGGCCTGCCCGCGGCCTGGGCATGCATCTTGCGTCGCACTTCCTGACGGATAGCAGCTTGGGGAAGCAGACGCAGGAGGCAACGCATGTCCACACCCATCAACGGCGCCCATAGCCAGTTCAATTATTTTTCCTATTACCGCGAGTTTCTGACCCGCCAATCCATGGAAGGCGAAACCCAGACGACGGGCGCCACCACCGGAACCGGCGACGGCACCGCCCAGTCGGACGAGACGGCAGAGACCGATACCGGCACCGATACCACCGGGCAGTTCATCGACTTCGTCCAGGCGTTCCGCAAATGGGCGGTCCTGTCGGAAATCCTGTCCGGCAAGGAAGATGACGAATCGGCGGAATATAAAACCGAGATCGACGGTGGCGAAGGCGACGACGAGATTGAAGCCGACGGTATCAACGTCTCCGTTCAGGGGGGTGACGGCAACGACAGCATCAACGCCACCGGATATCGCGTGGCGGTCAACGGCGGTAATGGCGACGATACGATCAACGCCGGGTCCCGCTGGTCCGGTCAGGGGCCGATCTTTACCTCGCTCATTTCCGGTGACGACGGCAACGACACCATCACCACCACCGGCCTGGCCGGCCTGGTCAGCGGCGGCGAAGGCGACGACAACATCCCCGGCAAGGACGGCATGATGGAAGTCTTCGGCGGCAGCGGCGACGACACCATCGTCGCCGAGCGCGGCGCCAACAAGATCTTCGGCGGGGCCGGGAACGACACCATCGTCTCGCACGGCAACCTGTTGTGGGGTACGGCCTTCGGCGGGGCCGGCGACGACGTCGTCAGCATGTCCGGTCGCGCGGTCAAAGCCTATGGCGGGACCGGCAATGACAAGCTGACCTTCGACAACGTGGAATCGTTGATCGGCTACAGCATGACCAGCGACGGCATGGCCCCGTCGGTCGAACATCGCGCGGTCGCCAGCGGCGGCCTGGGCGACGATGAGATGACTTTCAACGACTCTTACGCCGATATCGAATATTACGCCGGTGACGGCAACGATACGATCGACGGGGCGGACGAGCGCAGCACCTTGAAGCTGGGCAGCGGCCTGTCATTCGACGACACCTCGTTCGCGGTCAATGGCGACGACCTGACGATTTCGTTCGGCGCGGCCGGTGGCTCGGTAACCTTCAAGGACTATCAAACCAAAGGCCTGCCGTTGATCGAATTCAACGACGGGCGAACCTTGGATGCGTCCAGCACCATCGCCTATGCGGGCGGCGATCCCGACGCCTATACGGCGAACGATATCGCCTGATCCCTTCGTTACCGATCAGCGCAAAGAGAAAGGGCGGCCCCGAAAGGCCGCCCTTACTTGTGTTGGATGGAATGTTCTTGATCTTATTCCGCCGGCTGCGCCCCACGGGCGTCGGCCTTGGCCATCTCTTCCTCAACCCAAAGACTGTGGTGTTCCTTGGCCCAGTTCAGGTCGACCTGACCGGACGCCACCGCATCGATGGCCCCTTCCATTCCGAGGGAGCCAATGTAGATGTGGCCGATCACCGCGCCGATCATGACCAGCGCGACAAGCGAGTGCCACAGCACGGAAAGCTGCGTTTCCTGCAGGATCGTCAGATGAACCGGCAGGTCGAACCCGAGCTTGTTCAGGATCGCGAAGGTCCCGGCCCAAGGCGTGATATCGCCCGGGAACATCAGCGCCAAGCCGGACAGGCTCAACGACGCGCCACCGAGCACCACCATCCAGAACACCAGCTTCTGGCCGGCGTTGAAACGGGGGGCTTCGGGGTGGACGTTCTTGGAGAACAATCCGCCGCCGACGGCCAGCCACTTCAGATCGCGCAGGCTCGGAATGTTGTGGCGAACCCACAGCAGGAACATCAGGACCACGCCCAGGATAAAGGCGAAGGCCAGGTAGTTGTGTCCCAGTTTGCCGTAATAGGTGATCGTCCCAAAGGCCTCGGGCCCCAGGATCGGCTTCAACACATAACGGCCGTAGCTGACGTTCAGGCCGGTCAGGCCCAACACGATGAAGCTCGATGCCGTCAGCCAGTGAACGCCACGCTCCAACGCGTTGAAGCGTTCGATCGTCCGGCCCTGCGGATCGCGCCCGTGGTCGATCCGGATCTTGCCTCGGATTAGGTAGAACGCGGCGATGACGACGACCGTCACCAACAGGAAGATGGCGCCGTACTGCGCCAGCGGGCCGTTCTTGATCGCCCGCCAGGAATCGCCGTCGGCTTGCACCAACTGCCCCGCCTGTTTGTTCGGGATCGTCACCGTACCGGTGATGCCGCCGCGCACCGCGCGCCACATTTCGGCCTGGGACAAAGAGCCCTGCGCGCCGCCGGGAACGTTTCCGCCCGTTTGCGCTTGGGCTGCGGAGACATTCAACGAAGGCGAACCGCTCAGGCCCGCCGCCGTGGCATAAGCCACGATCAGGGCAAGGGCCAAAGCCCCCGCAAGATTACGTATGGTCGACCAGGACATCTCTCATTCCCCTGTCATATCCGTTTCGGGCTTGCCGTACGGCGCCCTATTTCGCACCGGCTTGATTTTGCAGGCGCGTGTTCATCTCGCCGGGAACGCGAACGTCCTGGCCCGAGTCCTGAACTTTGCCGCCGCCGGCGAAGCCGGCACCGGATGCCCCGGCCTGTTTCCGTGCGCGCGAGCGCAGTTCTTCCAGTTGGGCTTGGCTCAGTTCGGTATCGGGCTTGCCTTTGTAGACGCCCTGTTCGTAGCGGATCAGCCGGCCTTGTTCCTCGGCGCGGCAGCCGACGAGCACAACCGCCGTGATAGCGATCAGGCCCAGCGTTTTGGCCGCGCGGAGCATAGAAATTCGTTGTTCGGTCATGCTTGATTCCTTGTCATGCCTCGATGGCGCGTGCCGAATTGGCCCGAACCTCGATAGATCACCCCGCCGCACGAATGCGGCGGGGGACCTTCGATAAGGCTACAGGATGGGCCTTACGAGCCCGCCTTCAGCTGATAGGCGGTGCCCCAGCCCCAAGCGCCGGACCCGAAGCCACGGGCCACGACACGCTCGCGGTAGATGTTGGACACCATGTCGCCGTCGCCGCCAAGGAGGGCCTTGGTCGAGCACATTTCGGCGCACAGCGGCAACTTGCCTTCCGCAAGGCGGTTACGGCCGTACTTCTGGAACTCGGCGGCGGAGTTGTCTTCTTCCGGACCACCGTTGCAGAAGGTGCACTTGTCCATCTTGCCACGGGAACCGAAGTTACCCGCCTGCGGGTACTGCGGCGCGCCGAACGGGCACGCGAAGAAGCAGTAACCACAACCGATGCACAGGTCCTTGGAGTGCAGGACCACGCCTTCTTCCGTCTGGTAGATGCAATCCACCGGGCAGACCGCGATGCACGGCGCGTCGGAGCAGTGCATGCAGGCCACCGAGATGGACCGTTCGCCCGGCTGACCATCACGGATGGTCACGACCCGGCGGCGGTTGATGCCCCACGGCACCTCGTGTTCGTTCTTACACGCGGTGACGCAGGCGTTGCATTCAATGCAGCGCTCGGCATCGCAAAGGAACTTCATTCTTGCCATTGTTGCGTCTCCCTAACCTAGGCCGTTTCGATCCGGCACAAGGTGACCTTGGTCTCTTGCATGTGGGTCACGACGTCGTAGCCGTAGGTGCCGCACATGTTGGCCGCTTCGCCCAACACATAAGGATCGGCCCCTTCCGGGTACTTGGCGCGCAGGCTTTCGCCCTGCCAGTGACCGCCGAAGTGGAACGGCATGAAGACAACGCCCGGCGCCACGCGTTCGGTGACGAGAGCCTTGACCTTAACCTTGCCGCCTTCCGGCGAGTGCACCCACATCTGTTGACCGTCCTTGATGCCGGCATTGTTGGCATCGACGGGGTTGACCTCGCAGAACATGTCCTGCTGCAGCTCGGCCAGCCAGGCATTCGACCGGCTTTCGTCGCCGCCGCCTTCGTATTCAACGAGACGACCAGAGGTGAGGATGGTCGGGAACTTCTGAGAGAAGTCCTGCTTCTGGATGGACTCGTACGCCGTCGGCAGACGGTAGTTCTTCGTGTCCTTGTACGTTTCGTACTTGGGCAGAAGATCCCGCCGGGGCGTGTAGAGCGGCTCGCGGTGCAACGGCACCGGATCCGGGAAAGTCCAAACCACGGCGCGAGCCTTGGCGTTACCGAACGGCGCACAACCGTGCTTGATGGCGACGCGCTGGATACCGCCCGAAAGGTCGGTCTTCCAGTTGGTCTTGTCGCCGGCGACGGCCTCGATGGCCTTCACTTCCGCTTCGGTCAGGTCCTTGTCCCAGCCCAGCTTCTTCAGCATGGCCATGGTGAATTCCGGATAACCATCCTGAATTTCCGAACCGACGGAGTAGGAACCCTCGGCCAGGAGCGAGACACCGTTGCGTTCCACGCCGAAACGGGCGCGGAAGCACAGACCGCCTTCGGCGACCGGCTTGGAGGTGTCGTACAGGATCGGCGTACCCGGGTGCTTCAGTTCGGCCGTTCCCCAGCAGGGCCAGGGCAGACCGTAGTAATCGCCGGCAACGGGGCCGCCGACCGCCTGAAGCGAGGTCTTGTCGAAGGTCGCCTGGTTCTGCATGTGGGCGCGCAGGCGTTCCGGCGACTGACCGGTGTAGCCGATGGTCCACATGCCCGAGTTGAATTCGCGGGTGACGTCTTCGATCAAGGGCTCGTCATTGGTGACCTTGACCTTCTTGAACATCTCATCCGCGAAGCCAAACTTCTTGGCGAACTTGTACATGATGACGTGATCGGGCAGCGATTCGAACAGCGGCTCGACGACCTTTTCACGCCATTGCAGCGAGCGGTTGGACGCGGTCACGGAACCGTAGGTTTCGAACTGCGTCGATGCCGGCAGCACATAGACGCCGTCCTTGCGGTCCGGAATGACGGAAGCAAAGGTCGGGACCGGATCGATGACGACCATCAGATCCAGCTTTTCCATCGCCTTCTTCATTTCCGGCAGTCGGGTCTGCGAGTTCACGGCGTGACCCCACAGAACCATGGCGCGGACGTTGTCGGGCTGGTCGATGTTCTTCTTGTCTTCAAGAACGCCGTCGATCCAGCGGCTGACCGGGATACCCTTGGACTCCATCAATTTCTTGGAGCCGAAGCGGCCCAGGATGTAGTCGTAGTCGACACCCCAGACACGGGCCCAGTGCTTCCACGAACCCGCCTTCAGGCCGTAATAGCCCGGCAGCGAGTGCGACAGGATGCACATGTCGGTCGCACCCTGCACGTTGTCGTGGCCGCGGAAGATGTTGGCGCCGCCGCCGGAACGGGCCGCGTTGCCAAGGGCCAGCTGCAACACGCAGTAGGCGCGCGTGTTGTTGTTACCGTTGGTGTGCTGGGTACCGCCCATGCACCACACGATGGTGCCGGGTCGGTTGTTGGCCAGCGAACGGGCGACGCGCTTCAACTGCGTGCCGGGAACACCGGTCACACGCTCGGTTTCGGCGGGATCCCACTTCTTCACCTCGGCGCGGATTTCATCCATGCCGTAGACACGCTGTTTGATGAACGTCTTGTCTTCCCAGCCGTTCTCGAACACGTGCCACAGAATGCCCCAGACCAGGGCAACGTCGGTGCCCGGACGGAAGCGCACGTATTCGTCGGCATGGGCGGCCGTGCGCGAGAAGCGCGGGTCGCAGACGATCAGCTCGGCGTTGTTCTGCTCTTTCGCCTTCAGGATGTGCTGCATGGCGACCGGATGGGCTTCGGCGGCGTTGGAGCCGATGAAGAACATCGCGCGGCTGTTGTGCATGTCGTTGTAGGAGTTCGTCATCGCACCGTAGCCCCAGGTGTTTGCAACACCCGCGACCGTGGTCGAGTGACAGATACGCGCCTGGTGGTCACCGTTGTTGGTGCCCCAGAAGGCATAGAACTTGCGGAACAGATAGGACTGTTCGTTGTTGAACTTGGCGGAGCCGAGCCAGTAAACGGAATCGGGGCCCGACGACTTGCGGATGTCGAGCATCTTGTCGCCGATTTCGTTGATGGCCTGATCCCAGCTGAGGCGCTTCCACTTACCGCCTTCGAGCTTCATCGGATACTTCAGACGGCGGTCGCCATGGGCGTGTTCACGCACCGATGCGCCTTTGGCGCAGTGCGAACCCAGGTTGAACGGGCTGTCGAAGCCAGGCTCCTGGCCGACCCACACGCCCTTGTCGACTTCGGCGATAACCGTGCAGCCGACGGAACAGTGCGTACAAACGGATTTGACTTGCGCCATACCCTTCGCTGCCATCGTCGCGGCTTCGGCCTTTTTGGCCAAGCCCAACGGAGCAGCGGACAGAAGCGCAGCGCCCCCGGCGGTGATTCCTGAACGCTTCAGGAACGTACGGCGGTCCATGGACCCACCGACGACACCGGCCAACGCCTGCTTCAAACGGGGGCCATTCGCAACCCCGTCGCTCTTTTTGGTGAGCATTAGGTGTCTCCCAATATTGAGAAGTTAATGTCGAACTAGAACCTTGCGAGGTCGTAGTACGTTTTTACGTGATCGGTTTCGCGATACCCCGAGGACTTCGGGCTATCGGAAACCACGGCCGCTTCGGCGGATTCCTGCGAAAGCACGACTGCGGCCACACCGGCGGCAGCGCCGGTGACCGTTGCTTTCTTAAGGAATTCCCGACGGCCGAGCTGCTGTTTGCGTTCGCTCATCGCGGTCTCCTAACAATGTGAATACGCGTACTTACACTTGCTGGGTACTAACGCGCCCGTTTTGGGTCTTGCTTTTGTCGCCGGGCCGAAACCCGGAAAATTTCGCTGTTCGCGCCGTCGCGCCGCCTAGTCGCCGAAACCAAAGGCGTCGCGCTCGACCTCCATGAACAGTCGTCCGATCGCGCCCACGGGCATGTACAGCACCGCCGACTTGGCTTTTTCCATGTCGGCGAAGAACCGCCCCGCCCAGGGCGCCATGTGTTTTTCGAAGAATGCCCGCTGTTTGGCCAGCGACGCCGGCTCACCGAACGCGCCGGTGATCAGGCCGTGCATGACCTCGCACAGGAACGCGATGTGGTCTTCCGGATCGGTCACCCCATCGGCCCGCGCGATACCCAGTTCGTCCAGGTCGCCGCGCAGATCGGCCAACGGCTTCTCGTACACGAAGCCGGTCAGGTATTGGGACCCGAACGGGGCAAGCTCGCCGCCCGCGCCGAAGCCATAGAACAGTACCGTGAATTCATCTTCGGCCGCGACCTGCGTGGTCCGCTTGGCCAGGGACGCCAGGGCATTGACCGCCTGTCCCATGTCGCTGTCATCACCGGAAAGGCCGCGCACGAACGAAATCGTGTCGTCGTCCATCGGCTTGGCAAGAAGCCGCGACAACAACGCGTAAATACCCGCCCGCATCATGTCCTCTTCGGGCACGGCGGCGTGGGTGGTTTTTTGTTCGGCGTCGGAAAGCGTCCGATCTCCCTTCGGATCGCTCCCCATAGTGGCGCTGGCCTCCACCTGGAAAAACCTCTCAATTTTATTTTTCGGCACTGCCTGTTATCCGGCGAGTTCCGAGTCCTAATGGGCGGGTTCGCCGCACACCGAAAGCCGTCCTAACCGGCCCCCGGCGAGATTGGCATCCCACCAAGCATCAAGTGAACGCTTTTTCCGCCCCCAAGTCAACGACGGCCCATCGATAGGACGCATAATCCTATCAATAACCCATAACTTTTTCATGGACTTAGTCGATTACCTGGAACTGTGAAAAAGACGATTTTCAGCCCGGAATCAGGCGAAATCGTCCTCGGCATCACCCAGGTCGTCATCGTCCTCGGCAAGGAAGGATTCCTGGGGGCGGACAGGTTGCGCCAAGGTCTCCGGCGCGGGCATCCTTTGGCCCGGCGCCTGATAGTACGGATTGGCCGTATAGGTCCTGGCCCGCACGTCCGAATCACCCCGCCCCTGCACCCGGGCGGATTTGTCGGCGATGGATTCCTGTTCAACCGAAGCTTGTGGCGCCTCGCCATCGGTCTCGGCCTCGCCTTGGGCGGCGATTTCGTCGTCTTCCGGGTCAGTCTTGGGCTTGTCTCTCCAGGCATAACCGCCTTCGCCCGGGCGATAGGCGCTGGCCCCGGCGGCCAATTCGACCAAGACCGAATAGTCTTCGTCGTATTCATTCATCCCGTCGAGGAAGCTGAACGCCGGGTCGCTGAGCCACAACTTGCGCAGGGCCTTGCGTTTGATGAATTCCGGCACGCGCTTATCCAGAAAGGCCGCGAAATCGCTTTCACCGTTCAGTTCCTCGACCGGCGGCAGGGTTTCGACATAGGCCGCTTCTTCGGCCGTCAGTTCCCGTTCGTCGTCTCCATCGGCGCTGTCGCCATCCGTTCCAGCGGGGGAAACGGTGGCGGGCACCGGCGCTGCCGCCCCCTGCCCCGGTAGAACGCGGGCGGCCTCTTCCGGCTCGGCCAGGGCTTCGCCCCGCGCGGCCTGTTGCTTGCGCCGCGACCAGCGGCTCAGGCGATTGCCGTCGTCGGTGGTCATTCGTCCGTCTCCACCAACGGGCGGGGGCGGAAGCCGCCTTTGCGCGGATCGTAGGCTTTCTTGTTCTTGCGCTTCTGGAACGTCTCTTCGACGTGATGGGCATCGACGAAGGCGCCGATCCAAGCCGCCAGTTCGTCCGGCATGGGCACGCCTTCGACGATCATGTCGGAATCTTCCATGTAGCTTTCCGCCTCGTAGGGGCAAGCCGTGACCAGGGTGGGAATGACCTCGGCGTCCTCGGCCTCTTCACCCGGGGCCAGGACCACATAGATATGCGGCTGGAAGTTGGACAGGTTCGATTTGTAGCCCGCCGTCTCGCCGGGGAAGAGTTCTAGTTCCAGCGTCGCCGCATGGAAATGGGTCCAGCCTTCGCCCTCGCGGATCAGGCGCCACTCGGCCCCTTCGTCCATCGCCGCCATGCCCGGCACGACGGCGACTGGGTGATAGGAATAATCCTGCCACGGGTTGTCGATCTCGCGCCGCTCGATGATCACGCCGACGGGAATGAACTGACGACGAGTCATGCCGGAACCTCGATCCGTCCATCGGCGATCAAGGCTTCGGCCTCGGCCAGATTGTCCGGCTTGTTGATGTTGAAAAACGGATCGTAGGGCGTTGTCGGAAACGCTACCTCGACCGTTTTGTAGCGCGCCGACCAGGCGTCGATCTTGCGCATGTCCTCATCAACCATCGCGGCCCGCAAGTCGTCGGCCAGGGCGACCGGCCAGACGGCGAACACCGGATGGGTCCGCCCGCCGGACATGGCGCAGGCGATATCCGCGCCCTCGGCATCGATCGCGGCACGCAGGCGCGCCACCAGGTCTTCCGGAATGAACGGCGCGTCGGTCGCGAACGAGGCGATCCATCGGGCCTCAGGGTGGCGTTCCCGCGCCCATTCCATTCCGGTCAGAATTCCGGCCAATGGCCCGGCATAGCCGTCGATCACGTCCCCCGCCATGGGCAGGCCGTAGGATGCAAACCGCGCCGCATCGCCGTTGACGTTCAACAACAGATCTGCGACCTGGCTTCGCGCCCGCGCCACCACATGGTCGAGGATCGGCTGCCCGCCCAAGGTGCGCAGCGGCTTGTCCCCGCCGCCCATGCGCCGCGCCAAGCCACCCGCCAGCAGCACCCCGACCGTATCGGACATCGCGCTCATCGGCTGCCCTTGCGCCGCAGTTCCAGCGGCTCGTCGGCGGCATCGTCGTGTTCGGCGTCGAATTCGATCCGGTCCTGCCCAGCCAGCGCGATGAAGCGCTTGCCCTTGGCTCGGCCGATCAGGGTCAGGCCAACCTGCTTCGCCAGATCGACCCCCCAGGCGGTAAAGCCCGAGCGGGAGACCAGGACGGGGATTTCCATCTGCACGGTCTTGATCACCATTTCCGAGGTCAGCCGCCCGGTGGTGTAGAGAATCTTGTTCGCGCCCTGCCAGCCGTTGAGGAACATGAAACCCGCGATCTTATCGACCGCGTTATGCCGCCCGACGTCTTCCATATAAAGCAACGGGCGGTCTTCCTGGCACAGCACGCATCCGTGGATCGCCCCGGCCTCCAGATACAGGCTGGGGGCGGTGTTGATCTTTTTCATCAACGTAAACAGCCAGGACGTGCGGATCGCCGCGTCCTTGGCCAGCTCGACGCTTTCGAATTTTTCCATGACGTCGCCGAACACCGTGCCCTGGGCGCAGCCCGAGGTCAGGGTCTTTTTCTTCAGCTTGTCCTCGAAATCGGTCTCGTGCTCAGTCCGGACAACGACGACTTCCAGGTCTTCGTCGTATTCGACCGCCGTCACCACGTCGCCGGGGCGCAGCATGTTCTGATTCACCAGATAACCGACGGCGAGATATTCCGGATAGTCGCAGATCGTCATCATGGTGACGATCTCGCGCCCGTTCAGAAACAGCGTCAGGGGCCGCTCGACCGTGACCGAGGTCACCACCGCCGATCCGTTCTGATCGATACCCGGCACCTTTTCCGTCAGGCGCGGGTCGTCCGGATTCGGTTTGACGATCAGCTCGCCGACGCCGTCCGCATAGGTCTTGCCCAGCGGGTGCCCCCCCGCCACGGCGATATCGTTGTCTTTCTGGCTCACGCCCTGTTCTCCCAAACCGCCCGGTTCCTAACGCTTCCTGGCGGCCAATGTTCCCGGGCCCTGGCCCCTCGCCGGTCTGTTGCGCCGGATTGCGGGGATTAGGGCAGAATATGGGGATCGCGAGTTTCGGCGGCAAGACACGAGAAATCAAGGGGCACCCCCGCCGCGTCTTTCCTGCTAAGAGGATGACACCTGACCGAGCACCACCGACGAACGAGACCCTCCATGCCCAACATCGCTTCTCTGCCGGAAATCATCCTGATCCGCCACGGCCAGACCGAATGGAACAGCGAGGGCCGCATTCAGGGCCATGGAAATTCGGTCCTGACCCCGCGCGGCCGGACCCAGGCTTCGGCCTATGGCGCGCTGCTGGCCGATCGGTTCGCCCCGCTGACGCCCTTCGCGCTTTACCGCAGCCCCGCCGGACGCTGCGCCGAGACCACGGCCCTGGCCTGCGCCGCCGCCGGGCTGGACCCGGAAAGCTTCACGATCGACGAACGCCTGAAAGAAAAGGGCTATGGCCGCTGGGAAGGCATGACCCGGCCCGAGATCGCCGCCCAAGGCGAACAAGACGGCTTGGCCGAAATGGACGCCGATCCCTGGGGCCATCGCCCGCCCGAGGGTGGGGAAACCCTGACCGAGGTCATGCTCCGCGCGCGGGAATGGATGACCGAATTGAACGCCGACCGCCCGGTGATCGTCGTGTGTCACGGCGGCACGGGCCGGACGCTGATCCGCAGCTATCTGGGCCTATCGCCCGCCGACACAATGGACATCCATATGCGCCAGGACGTGGTGTTTCACCTGTCGTCGCGGGGACTGGACGTGCTGGAAACGGGTGCCACCGGCAGCGAGCCGGTGTTCGGCTAAATCCGACTGGGCGTCAGTCGACGCCGTCAACCAACAGCAAGGTGCCGTTCGACGCGGCCTGCCGGATCGCCATCGGTTTGGCGTAGTCGGGCGAAGCGTGCCAGGCCCGGGCGGCGGCCATATCGGGGAAGCGCAGGACGACCGTGCGCTCCGACGGCGCGACCCCTTCCAGGGCTTCCTGTTCGCCGCCGCGAACGACGAATTCCCCGCCAAAGGCCGAGACCGTGGCCGGAACCAAGGCTTTGTAGTCCTCGTAGATCTTCGGGTCGGTGATGTTGATTTGCGCAATCACATAAGCGGCCATCGGTGAAATCCTCCCAAGCTATTCGGTCATGGATCGGCTTAGGCCAAATGGCCCTGCTTGACCCACATCAGGCACCCGTCCTCGGTCCGGGGCGAATGAAAGCTGCCGGGCGGCAGGCGAAACCAGCCCCCTTTTTCGTGGCGGCCGTTCTCGTCGATCAAGCTACCTTCCAAAATGAAAACTTCCTCGCCGCGGGGATGGGCGTGGGGCGTGGCGACGCAGCCGGGGCCCATTTTGGTCAGCCAGACGCGCTCGCTCCCGAATTCATGCAGCGGCAGGCGGAACAGCCCGGGGACGTCCCCGGCGACCCAATCGCCGTTGGTCCAATCGACCGCGACCGTCGTCTGATCCGCCGGGTCCATCTGGCATAGCTTGACCAGGATCGTGCAGCCCGGGTCCGTATGCGGCGCGTGGCGCGTCCCAACGGGATTGCGCACGTAGGAACCCGCCGGGAAATCACCGGTTTCGTCCGAAAACACGCCTTCCAGCACCAGGAACTCCTCGCCCCCGCCATGCTCATGGGTGGGAAAGGCCGATCCAGGGGCGAAGCGCACGATGGTCGTGGCGCGGGCAACCTCGTCGCCGTCGCGTTCCAGCATCCGGCGCTCGACACCGGCAGCGGGCGACGGCACCCAAGGCAGGGACGCCGAATCGACGACCGCCGGTTGCGATAGGTCGGCGTGGAGTTTCATCGTTTGGGGCCGGCCGAGGCGGTCAGTAGACCAGCTTGCGGATGTCGTCGACATTGGACGACCAGCGCGACCATTCACGCGCGCCCATACCCCAATTGTTGACCGTGTCCTTGTCGACCCCCTGCTCGATCAGCCATTGGCAGGTTTTGGTCTGACCAGCAGCGGCGGCATACATCAGGGCCGAATTGCCGTGAGCGTCGATGGTATTGACCTTCACCCCCGCGCCCAGCGCCTGTTCCAGGGTGGCGCGGTCGCCGCGCTGCGCCGCCAGCATGAAATCGTCGACCGAAATTTTACCGTCGTTGGTGGACATGACGCTGTTTCCTTCCGCCCTGGGCTTTTACCCGCGTGCTCTTATCCCCATATGTAGGGACCGTGAATTCTATGTCCAGGAGCGGTGCCGCGAAAGAGCTTGGTGCCCGACCTGGGGGAAATATGACTTTGACCTTTTACGACTTTTTCGTGCACTTTTTCTAATGAAGACAAAATAGCCTACATGAAAGGCATAATCTAAGATACGAGCGCCCCGATAACGGCGCCGGATAGGGAAGCATCGGTCTATGAAGCTCAATCAGAAGCAAGTTCTGGTCTGCGACTGCGAAGGAACCATGTCGATCGACGGCAAGGCCCTGGCCAAGGCCTGTGGCCAGGGGGCGGAGGCTGCGACCGACCTGAAGGTCGCGACCCATCTGTGCCGCCGCCAGATCGAGGAATTCCAACGCGTCGCCACCGCCGCCGGGCAAGCGGACGAAGGCCTTTTGGTGGCCTGCACCCAGGAAGCGCCCTTGTTCCTGGAAACCATCGACGATTTGAACGCGCCGCCGCGGATGGCCTTTACCAACATCCGGGAAAAAGCCGGTTGGTCCGATGCGGCCAAGGACAAAAAGGCCGCGACCAACCTGACCGCCAAGATGGCGGCGCTGTTGAACGAAGCCGCCATGGACATGGCGGGCGCACGCTCGGTCTCGATGAAATCCGACGGCGTGGCCCTGGTCCTGGGCCGCGACGAAACGGCCATTCAGGCCGCGAAGAAGCTGGCCGGGCGGCTCAACGTGACCCTGGTTCTGGAAGGGGCCGCCGAGGTTCAGCCCCCCGCCGTGATGGACCTGCCGGTGTTCGCGGGCAAGATCACCGGCGCGGGCGGCCATCTGGGCGCCTTTACCGTCGTCATTTCCAATTTCGTTCCGGCCCGCGCGGCATCCCGCGGCGCGCTGGAATGGGAAGGCCAGCCGCAATCCGGCACCTCGGAGTGCGATCTGATCCTGGACCTGCGCGGCGGGCCTGCCCTGTTCCCCCATGCGGATAAGCGCGACGGCTATTTCAACCCCGACCCGAAGAACCCGGCCCAGGTCGCCGAGGCCGTATTCGAGATGGCGGAGATGGTCGGCGAGTTCGAAAAGCCGCGCTATGTCGACTACGACGCCAACCTTTGCGCCCATTCGCGCTCGCGCATCACCGGCTGTTCGCGCTGTATCGACAACTGCCCCGCCGGGGCGATCACGCCCGACAACGAACGGGTCAACATCGACCCCTATCTGTGCGGCGGCTGCGGTGTCTGCGCCTCGGTCTGTCCGACCGGGGCGGCGACCTATGCCCTGCCCCTTGGGGACGAGTTGTTCAAGCGCGCCCGCACGGTCCTGCGCACCTATCGCAAGGTCGGGGGCACCGACCCGGTGCTGTTGATCCACGACAGCCGCCAGGGCGAAGAAGCCATTAGCCTGATCGCGCGCATGGGCCGGGGCCTGCCGGCGAACTGTATTCCCTTCGCCGTCAACGAAGTGACCCAGGTCGGGATCGATCTGTTTCTGACCGCCGCCGCCTATGGCGCCGCGCGCTGTCTGGTCCTGCTGCCCGCCAACAAACGCGAGGAAGCCCTGGCCCAGGAAGGCGAGATCGCCACCGCCGAGCGGGTGTTCGACGGGCTGGGCTATGGCGCCGGGCGGATTGCGCATCTGCATCTGGACGATCCGACGGCGATCGAGGAAGCCCTGTGGTCCCTGGAAAAACTGCCCGCCATGCCCGACGGCGATTTCCTGCCGCTCGGCCGCAAGCGCACGGTCATGCGCCTGGCGTTGGAGGCCTTGCATGCTGCCGCCCCCAACCCGGTCGACGAAATCGCCATGCCCCAGGGTGCGCCCTTCGGCAACGTCACCGTCGATATTTCCGGCTGTACCCTGTGCCTGTCCTGCGTCGGGGCCTGCCCGGCCAATGCCCTGCGCGACAACCCGGACAAGCCGCAATTGTCGTTCATCGAAGACGCCTGCGTGCAATGCGGCCTATGCGCCAAGACCTGTCCGGAAAAGGTCATCAGCCTGACCCCGCGCCTGTCGTTCCGGCCCGAAGCCAAGAGCCCCCGGGTGCAGAAAGAGGAAGATCCCTTCCACTGCATTCGCTGCGGCAAGCCCTACGGCACGCGCGCGACCATCAATCAGCTGACCGAGAAGCTGCGGGGCCACACCATGTTCGCGGGCGACGCCCTGAACCGCATCAAGATGTGCGACGACTGTCGCGTGATGGTGCAGTTCGACCAGGCCAATCCCATGGCCGGTACCGCGCCGCGCCCGACGCGCACCACCCAGGATTACCTGCGTGAACGGGAACGGGCCGGTGAAGAGGCCGAAGTCGCCTATGGCGAACAGGGCTTCAAATCCGAGGCGGACAATGACGCCTGACCCCCGGCAAATGGCGGCGGGCGTCTTTCCACGATCCGGAAATCCCTATGAAAATTGGGGGCGACACGGGGCCAGGGCGTTACTATCTTTATGGAAAGACGACCAATCTGGCCAAGGATGCGGCGGGTTGCGAACGGCCCC
>MDSY01132798.1_pt1 | contig 39648 bp, 22 predicted proteins | sample 811131 | NCBI WGS metagenome assembly MDSY01 (sample SAMN05326643, study PRJNA326480) | marine metagenome | isolation source: seawater | place: Atlantic Ocean: South West | collected 2010
GTGCTCCTCCTTCTTGGCGCACCGCCCCTCCAACGATCGCTCCTTCCAGCCCGTCAACGGTCGCCAGGCCGGCGGCGCCCAAGGCGGCGGCGGTGGCGGTGGCGGCGGCGGCGGCTGGTAATTTGCTCAACATCGCTCATTGCATGTTGACCAATTTATCGTTGCGTTGCACACAGCCCGAGAGGTCTGAGCGGGAATGCGCTTTTGCGAAAGCGGAAGCGGCCGCTTGTTGTTCCTCAGGACATAAACTATTTTTTAGATTTTTGATGTAATCTTACACTAATCATCTCAAAAGAAGGCGAATTCGTGTCGTGAATCTCATAGTACACTCTTCTCTACACTACAACATTACACGTTTCTACCTCGAATCCCTCTCTCTACGTCAGCCGCTCCTAGGTGCCGTCCGGAAGCAACGGCGCGGCGAGCAAAACGTCGGCGTCGTCTAATAGATTTCTCTGCCGCCGTCGCTCGCCACCCAACGCCGCGGCTAACCCCACAGTAGCTACGAAGAGCACCATTGATCTTGCGATGAACCGTGGCCTAATAGATAAATATAATGTGTCCGTTACTGACTCAGTAATTAACTCAACAACATACCCAGCGACGGACAGAAGCGCGAAGAGAAACGTCAAGCGAGTGGCGATATTTTGAGAATGTTGGTGCGCGTTTGGGTCTCTTCTCGTTTCGTCTTCGTCGCTACTACCCTGTGATGAAGGTGATGAGCGGCTCACGTACGTTACTTGCTTCGCTTGGCTCGCCACGGTGGCGGCGCACACGCTTGATACGCTTTCGAAAACAGCGACGACCACGACTAGTGCGCACCTCACAATCGTTTCACCAACCCGCGACCCCGCAATGAAAACACACACCGCCCCTGTGAAAACGGACCCGACCAGAATCACAAAACTCGGTAGAGTATTCTTATGCTTATTCGTTTGCTTCGCACCTCTGTACGCCAACGCGCCGACCAGGAACGTAACTGCCAACGCAACCAGCTGTTGTGTTGCTAAGAAGTACCCGTTCCCGAAGTCGGAGTGAGACTGTTTACCCGTGTGAGAACGGAACAAAAGTTGCCAGTTCCCAGACACAAACGCGTGCGGCGGGGCGAATGCGACGCTCCACAAACACCACAAGTATACCGCTGCGGTGCGAGGTGCGGTTGCGATGGCGGTTACAGTCGTATATCCACCGAGGGAGTCGTTTTCTGACGCGTCATCACCATCCGTAATCAGCGCGTCGGAGTTCTCGTTTGAGGCATCAGCCGCTTCACCTTCCGCGAGCTGTCCAGCTAAGTACGCAGACCAACCCTGCGTCGCTAGCGTGAGTACGAAAGCAAACGCCACCCGGTGTTCACTCACCACTGCTTGTCCTAATAGTGACGAAACGCTCGTCGCGACTAACGTAACGGCTTTTATGCCGTGCGCCGCTGCCGGGTGTTTCGCGAGCGGAAGTGTCGCAAACGTCATACCTACAAACGCTTGGTGCGACGCGAAGGAAAACGCGACTGAAACTTGGCTGACTAGTAGCCATACGGTTGCATAACTTGTTTCGTGCGTCACGAAAAGCGTTATGAGAACCGTGAACACGGCACTCAGCACTCCCAGCAGTACCGTCTTCTTACACCCCAAGTAGTTCGATAAAAGCATCACCGCGAGTAGCGACGGCACGCGGGCGTACGTCCAGGCTGGGAAAATCTCAGAGGTGATTGTCTCACGCGTAAACCCGTGCGTCACGTACATCTCCACTACAAAGGGCTCACTGGGTTTGAAGTCCCTTGAGAGGGTGAACAGCAGGATTGCTCGTAGCTGCCTTCCGTGACGGTCGTCGGAAAGGGCGCGGAGCACGCCGAACACACCGCCACTGGGTTTGGCGGATGTCGACGCGGTGCCATTGTCGTGGCTTGAGAAATTCTCGACCGCGGTCCTTTCGGAATGAACGTCCGTGTTCGGTTCCAAACCCTCCACGGTCTCACGTTGGCGTTCACTCGACACCTCCAAACGCATCGCGACGCGACGACGACGAAATGTCGCCGCCGGTCAAAGACCGCGCGCGGTGCACGTGCGAGGTGGGCACGACGAAGACGAAACATTTATGGTTGTTTATTTTTCGGCACCTCCCAGATTGCCATCGCCAGTCGCGGTGGCGCGATGGGTGACGCAGGTGACCCTGACCCCGTGGCCGTGCTCCAATCCATCGTGGGTTTGAGTTTCGAAGCATGTGTCGCGATGCTTACTCGTTCCAACGGCGATGTTGAACACGCAGTGAACCGGCACTTCGCCATGAGCGACCCGAGGGGCGACCGGGTGCTTTCGCAACCATCATCGTCATCGCCTAACGCGAAACGCCGGTCGATTGGTTCCACCGTTGAGCCCTCCACCAAGAAGGGACGACGAGCGAGCGACAAGGTGCAGTCACCGTCGACACAGCGCAGTTTGAAAACTTTCCTCGGCGGCGGTGATGTTGGGGGCGGGCCTGCTTCCAGCTCCGGAGTAGACACGGGGACAGGCACGGGGCCACAAAACGTCGACACGTGTCCCGCGAATTTCTCATCGCAGCCCAGTGACGTCGCGACCGCGCCACTACCCGCGGGGGCGACTCGTGACCCCCCCAGCCGGCCCACAGTGGCTCTACACGTCGTAAACGTAAAGACGGGCTATTCAAAAGGGGCCCCGAGGCGCCCCCCCGAGGACACAGGAGCGGACACTGTAGGCACTACGGTGATGAAAAAAAGCAAAGAAGCCACGAGTGGGTTTCCAAATGAATGCGCGTCGCGCGGCGGCGTTGGCGCGGCTGCCAGGGTAAATACCCCTACGACCGCGACCCTTGACAATATCTGGCCTGAAACCCTACGAAGCATCCCATATAAATACCTCGCGCACGTTTTCGAAACCCTAAGCAGCACAAAAAAACGCCTGGAGAAACACGCGACGCTGAAGGCAATGTTTCTGCAAATCCTGAAAAGAGCGCCAACCGATTTGCTCGCCACAGTGTATTTAGTCTTCGGGAAGTGCTTTCCGAGTTACTTGGTAAACTCCGAGCTCAATGTTGGAGGCACAGCTGTTTGTGCCGCGATAAGCGAAGTCACCGGGACCAGTCGGCAAAAAATCTCAAGTCTTCACGACGAGTTGGGCGACCTCGGCGACGTCGCGATGAAATGCCAAAAAGGGTTCGCCACGCTCGTGAAACCGAAACCGCTTACTGTTGTTTCCGTGTTACAAACTTTGAGGTCTATGACCAAACAGTCAGGCAAGGGAAGCACTTCTCGGAGAAAGGATTTAATGATTTGTATGTTACGCGCGTGTTCGCCTCTTGAGACTAAGTACTTAACAAGGACGTTAGTAAGGAACTTACGCGTGGGGGCGAACCGAGTGGCGGTCCTAGCGGCGCTCGCGGAAGCAGCAGAGGAGTTTCACGCGTTGAGCAAGGAGGTAACAAACCCTGAAGGAACAAACCCTGAAGGCGAAACCCTAAAGGGTAAAGGTGAAACCATGAGAACCCTAAACACAAACCCTAAAGCAATCATGGCTTCCATGCAACGCGCGTACGCGTTGTGTCCTTCCCTCGAGACTTTGCTTCCGCCGTTGATTCAAAACGGTGTCGCGGGCGTCGTCGAGTTTGGGCGATTAACACCGGGAACGCCGTGCAAACCGATGCTCGCGTCCATCACGGGGGGGGTGGAGGACGCGGTGATGAAAGCGTGTGTACGCGACACGGGTGTTGAAAAGGGTGTTACGAGTAGTATAAAGTGTGTTACATCGAACACAATCACTTTTCTGGCCGAGTACAAGTACGACGGCGTGCGAGCGCAGATACACTGCGCGCCGCCCGGCGATCAAAAAAAGAACCGCTCTGACGTCGAAAATTGGAGCGTGTTTGTTTTCTCACGGAACTGCGAAGACAGAACAGAAGTTTTTCCAGATGTGGTGACGAGCTTTAGGGACGTGCTGAAAGATGCGTATTGGTTGGCAGACCCAAACTGTGATGGCGTCGTGATCGACGCCGAAATCGTGGGTATCGATCGAGAGACGGGCAAGCTTCTCCCTTTTCAAGACCTAGCGAGCAGACCGAAAGTTTGGAGCAGTAGTAGTAGTAAGAATCTGACGAGTGGCACTAACAACGTAACACAAGTGTGCGTGTTTATGTTTGACCTGCTGTACGTGGGTGGAACGACTACGCACGCGTACGACCTTTCCCTCCGCGAGCGACGAAACTTGATGTCAACCGCGTTGCCCGGACTCGGCAAGTTTCCCGGAATATTCGAGCTCGCCAAATCAGAGGAAGTTACTGGTGTTTTGAATGGTAGCGTTACTGAAAACGGCCACACTATAGGACTCGTGGAACAGATAACCCTACACGCCGTGGACGCGGCGTGTGAGGGGATCATGCTGAAGAAACTGGACGGAAATCAAAGCTTATACTCCCCTAGCGTTCGCGCAGAGAGCTGGCTCAAGCTTAAACGCGACTACTGCGAAACGTTGGGTTCGACGACTCGTGATTCCCTAGACTTAGTCCCAATCGGGGCTTGGTTCGGTAACGGACGAAAAGTGGGGTGGTTCAGCCCGTTTCTATTAGCGGTTTATGACCCCGAAACCGAGTCCTATCAATCCATGTGTCGGTGTATGTCCGGGTTTACTGATGTGTTTTACGAGCAGAAAACGGAGCAGTATAAAAGTATTAGGGACGACACAAATGACCAAAGAAAACCAACTAAACCTTCTTATTACGGAACCCTGGAAACTCCCGACGTGTGGTTTACACCTCAAGAAGTGTGGGAAATCAGGGGGGCGGACTTGACGCTGTCGCCGAAGCACTTAGCGGCGGCTGGTATGAGGCACGAGTCACGCGGGATTTCGCTGAGATTCCCGCGGTTCATTCAGCAGCGAAACGATAAGAACGTCGCCGACGCGTCTACGCCTACTGAAGTGTTGAAGCTGTTCGACGCGCAAACAACGCGGTGGGGGGGGCAGGACACGGCGGCGGAGACACGTTTACAGGAACTCAAGCAAGCGCGTGAGGGAGAGGAGGACGAGGAACAGACGAGCGAGTAAAATAGCCTTACTTGTTAAAACGTTACTTCTTCCTTTTCATGCCTTTCGTCGGTTGGGTTTCTTTGACTTCACCCACAGTACCGTTAGTTCCCTTCAGAGCGAAGGAATTAGACGTACTATCTATATCCACCCCTTTCGAAAACCACTGTTCAGGTACGTCGAAGCTCATTAAAAAGTCCTTATCAGCGTGCTTGAAAACTCGAGAAATTTGGAAGTCCGTCGGAACCGCCGCGACGTCAACCTCAGCGACGGCATCATTCGTCGCAGTATCCGTCTCGTCCAATGCACCACCAAACGCCCCCACAGGCGACAATCCACTCAACACACCCTCAGGCAGCGGCACCGCGGTGGACGGGACGTGGTTGAGCCACACGTTGACGAGAAAAGTTACCCTTGTGGTTGACTCTTTTTTGTGCGTTTTTCTTTTCCCAGCGAGCTCGGGAAGCGCGCCGTGCAGCCACGACCCGTCGAACGAGACGTGCTTCCCAATTGCTGGGTAGGAGAGAAAAGCGTCACAGTCTGTGTGTTGTGGCACTTGCCTGGAGCTATCAGAGTAATTGCCCATAAAACTTGTTTGAAAGTCATCAAACCCGCCGGCGACGCTTTCCGAAAAATAAACCGGCGTTCGCTTCCGAACCATCAGCGTCGGCGCGCCGTGTCCCGAAAAATACGTCACCGTCCCGATCTGGGGATGGATGTTCAGGTCGCTTTGCTCTAAGGCATAGTCCTTGTCCCAGTGCATGCCGATTTCGTCGCCACCGTCGATGCACTGCGTCCACCACTCCGCGCCTGATCGGGAAAGGTCGAAAGGCGGGGGCATTTCTTGTTCGTGAGAAGAACAACTCGCGACGTTCATGTTATTATTGTACGCCTTTTCATACTCCTCCACTGCGATTTTCGTGTGAAGCTCGAACACTTTCCTTGCTATTTCCTCTAACGCGCACCGGGGGAATGTATCCGCTGATAGCCAGTACGTCTTGCCGGAACTGTACGGGCCTTTTTTTGTTTTCGCCCGAGCCGTGAACACCGAGCGACAGTCGTCGAGTAAATGATTGAATTTAGATTTTCCTTCATCGTCCCCACCGTCCCCACCGTCCCCGCCAACGTCGATGAACTTTGGCCAGGATTTGAACCCATCGAGATGCAGAAAAGGTAACAGGGGCGCAGCTACTCGGCCATCCTCGGCTAAAGCCAGGTTCAAAACAGACCCGGTTTCCGACTCGGAGCCTTCATCATCAGAAGCAGAGTCATCCTCGTCTCCAGACTCTTTCTCATCGCCACTGTCCTCATCGCTCCCATCGCTATCCTCGGAAGCATCACCCACGGCCGTATCGGGGTCCTCAGCGTCCCTGGCCTCCGATTTGGAGTCATCCGACGAGCGCATCGAGGCGCGAGAGCCACCGCCGCCGCCGACGCGAGGCGACTTGTGGATGTCAGAAAGTTTTTCAGGCTGTTCGAGAGCACTGAAGATCGCTTGTCCCTCATTTTAACTCAAGGTTCTTGAGTTCCCGAGATTCCAGGTGGCGATTGGCAAAATTTTCACTTTTTGGCCGCGTCAGAAAACGGTTGGGCGCCGCAGATTTCAAACTATCCTGTCTCCGTCCTGTTCTTCACTCCGCGCCCGCGCCCGGCCGCGAACGTCACAGCGTCGGACGTCCTGTTTGGACGCCGCGCGAATACTCAAACCGCGTTCGCTCACCGCGTTCGTCACACCACCGCGCACGCTACGACGTACACACGTTGAAGACAAACCCTTTTGAAGTTGTTTGTTTTTAAAAGTAGATGACCATGGCGGCGTCGTGCGTGTCCGCGTCGGGTCTCACGGCCACGCGTCTCGGGTCTATAGCGCCATCGCGCGTACGGCCTGGATCTACAAGCAGACCAAGCATCACCCGTGTTACCCGCGCGCAGGCTGCGAACCCTAACGGGCACAACCACCGGGGGAACTCCCCGACGCGTTTGCCATCTGGGGGAGCGCCTCGGCCTGGGTCGCCCGTGGGGCGGGGGGTGGACAAGGCGGGCGCCACGAAGGCTAACGGAGGCGCGACCGGGGTGACCACCACGGGCACGAGTGCGGATAGCAGGCCAACACAGCGCACGTCCATGGACACCGGTCCGTTAGGCAGCAAAACGTCGCCATCCCCAACCGCGACAAGCAGTTCAAAACCCACACGTTCAAAGCGCACCTCGGTAAGGTCCTCGGCTTCCACGAATGCGGGGTTTCAGCGGACGAGCTGGTACGGCGCGGTGAGCGATCAAATCCCAGTAGGATCGTCAAAAACATCCAGCACAAGAATTTCAGCCCACCCCAACGCCGGCAGTGGCCCTGGCCCCAACGGTGGAGGCGTGGTGAACAACCCCGCGGTGGTGAAACAGGGGAGCGGGAGCAACCCCACGAAGGATGCGTCGACGCCGTCATCATCTGAGACTTCGATTTCAAAAAAGCCGTCACCCGCCATGAAGACGCCGCCGCCCTCCAAGCCGTTCAAAGAGCCCTCTAGTTCTGACAAGGCCATCGAGTTATCGCTACCCAGACAGTCCGAAGTTGCTTCCTCCAATAACTCATCCGCGGACAAGGATTCCATCGAGAGCGGCAAGAAGAAGGGCTCTTTGACTAGACTACTTAGGACTCCGCTGAGTGGGGGCGTTTTGAACTCGATGAAGGACGCGGATCTCCCATCAGTAGCGGTCGCGGCGCGCAACCTGATGGAACTCGCGGATTACGCTGATCTATCAACGATCATGAGCAACATGAACCACCGGCGGACGGGGTACCCTTTTGCGAGCACGGTTGATTTCGCGACGGATGGGGACGGGTACCCTGTGTTCTGTCTCACGCCGCTAGCCATGCACACAAGAAACTTGGCGTACAATTCAAGAGCTAGCCTGACGGTAAAGATGAACGGCTGGGGAGGCCTCGCGAACGCGCGCGTCACGATCTTCGGCGACGTCCACCGGCTCCCACCCGAGTACCAGACAAGCGCGAACGAGATCTTCAAAGCCAAGTACGCCGCAAGAAAGGAAGAATCCGACCTGGACGACCGGTGGGGCGACTACACGTTTTACCGGATGAACAAAGTCATTGATGTCTACTTCGTCGGCGGCTTTGGGACGTTGAACTGGGTGGACTTAAATGAGTACCGAAGCGCTACGCCGGATAAGATTGTCACACCAGGCGCGGGGCATTCAGTGCTGGACACTTTAAGCGAGTTGAACACTAAATACGGAGGGCTGTTGGCGAAGAGTGGCGCTGTTTTGGGCAACTCCATCGCGCCTAATGAAACAGCGGAGGAGGCGGCTAATCTTTTTCACGAAGTTCGGGTGGATGATTTGTGGATAATTTCAATCGACCGCATGGGGATTGATGTGAGGGTTCGCTTGGACGGTATCAGTCAGGTCCGCCGCATTAACTTCATGGGGTGCGTCGAAACCTACTCCGATGCTTGTGAAGCGTTAGATGCGATCGTCAAAGGGGAGGTGTGGCAGGGGGGGGGGGGCATCTGAGAAGATTGCAGATGATGGCAATGAACTTTTTTCGTCTGAAGTCAAAGTGTGCAAAGTCATAGTGGTATGGGCATTTTGGCAGGGACGAGGGAGAGCAGAGCCTCGTGATCGATCCCCTTTATGCTCGCTTGTAAAACACGGAAGAATTCACAACTACTCCATGAGTTATAGACCCTCGTTCTTTGCATGTTTAGTCCCTCATTTTAACCCCTAAACATCAAGTCAGGAATATTTTTTGGCCATTGCCAAAATAATTTTTTCTCGGCTGCATCGACGAGATCTCTCGTTTCTGGTGCCTCCACGTCGATGCGCTGTTTTGGCTATCGAACACGTCGCGTTTCTTGGACAGCTGCGCGTTTTTTTGGTTTTAGACGCGTGAATGGATGGATGGCATTTGTCTCATTCCGCTCCCACACACACGCAGCATACGCTCCGTGTTCGACCTTCATCGTTTACAAGTTCTTACAATGTGCATCGCTGACACACGCACTGCGTGCGTCGCGCGCTCCACCCGCGCCGTTCGCAACGACGCCAACGCCACGCCCGCGTTCGCCGTCGTCGCGCCCGCGAAACGCTTCGACGCCACCGAGGATGATGCGAGGTAAGTGTCTTTCACCTGTCTCTTGGCCCACGTGCCACGCGCACGAGCGATCACTTTCACCTTCACCGCACTCTAGGTGATATTCGACTCTACATGAATGGACTTGTGCCTCGACGCACGAGTCACTCGCCTCCGGAGATCCCCCAACGAGTGTTTCCGGAACAGTTGCCGACGTTTCGCTTTTCTCGTTGTCGACAAATCGCGATGACGTTTCGACACGTCGTAGCTCGGCGTTGTGGTGATGAGACGCGACGCGACACCGTAAACGAACGCCTTGTACGCAACACCATCTCGAACGGTGTCACGTAAAAACCTCGACCACAGCACAGCACCACCCGCAACCCACCGAACTCCACTGACCAGCCCTCACACAACCAACAACAGATATTCCGTCACCTCCCTGACTGCCAGAGCCGGGGTCTCCCCCTCGTTCACCTGCGCCAGGCGCGGAGGCGCCTTACAAGTCCTTGGCAACAACACCACCGTGCAGGTTATCGAACGCGACGGCTTGATCGCGGCGCTTGTCTCACCTTCCGTCACGAAAGAACAATTCATGCAGGCGTACGACGCCACGCTGCCTGAGCACGACGACGGCGAGAACCAACCCGAGGGCGAATCGCGCAGACGCGTCAACGCTTTGAAAAAGGCGTTGGGTGATTTGCACGCGGACGGCGGCGCGTTTTCCGTTGTCGCGTTCGACGTGACCTGTGGAAGGGTGCTGGCTGCGCGCACCGCGAACGCCGCGCCGCTTCATTATGGCTTCACTCAGGATGGGTCACTCGTGGCTTGCGCCGGGTTCACGGCGAAGCAGATGTTCCCCGACGCCGGCGACGCAGCATTGAAGTTGACGCCGCTCCCGTCTGGACGCTTCATCTTCGGCCACAGGTTCGTCAAGCCGATTGAGTTTACCAGGTTCTGGGACACGGCTTTGAGTAACCGAAGCGCTGCCCCTGCCAGGGGCATCAAAGACGTCAACGACACCAACGACTGCGGCGCGGAGGAGTGCCAGCGCCGGCGGTGGGGCAAGACCGGGAGTGCTGGTGATGAAGCCAGGCGATGGAGCATTGACAAATCCGTCGCTGTTGTGCCTTTGAAGTCCGCTGGGGCCGGGGCGTTCGTCCCGTCTGCCGTGCGCAAGGCGAGGGCTGCTGAAGCGGCTGCCACTGCCAAATCTGCTGAAGAGGAATCCACTGTCAGGCCCGAGTCCCCCCGCACCGCGGCAAGGAAGATTGAAGCCGACGCGCAAATCGCCAAGGCGCTTGTAGCGCAAGAAATCATCGTGTCGAGTTTGGGTGAGGCGCTTGTTGCGGCGGTGGCCAAGGCGCCCGCCTCCATTGCCTCGCTCAAAAGAGGCTCCCTCAAATCGAACACGTTCACCGTCGGACGCGTGCCTGGCATGGGCGCGGAGGTCAAGAAAACCGGGTTGTATGGCTTGTCTGGATTGTCGAAACTCCGAACCTCGTCCTTCGCGAACTCATCCGTTTCGACGTGCGCGGAATCGCATCTCGGGTTTGCCTCGTTCAAAGCCAACTTCGAGCGCATGTCCGCGCAGATGGCCTAAGGAAATTCCTTAAAATTAATAGTGTGTAGTTACATACTGGGAAGGGTTCCCTTTTTTTTTGTCCAGCAATGATGGACCAGCTGTACGCTAGTAGGTAGTTAGGATAGACTGTATTTTTATCGAAATAAAGAAAGTGTTTGTTTTCTCTCATCACAGAAAAATATTATTCGCCTCATCGCGCGCCTAGGTGTACTCTAACCACCTCTTCTTTCTCTTCCTCCACCTTGTACTCCCCTTGTGGTTCTATCCGGAACTCCTTGGTGTACTCCCGCAGCTGACTTAAAAACTCAGGCGAGGCAGGCGGGTCTTCCACCCCCGTCGTCGAGTTGACGACTCGAGGAATTTTCTGTAAATCTTTTTCCACAACCTCGCCGACATAAAACGTTTTCAGGTACAAAAAAGATTCTTTACTCGCGTGGTACAGTTCGAAGTGCCGAGTCGCGTCCACGTTTGTTGACTGACTCGGAATGATCCGGTCACCCCCAGGGTGTTCCGGTAGCCATCGTTTCACATCTAACACCATGCCGTCGATCGCGATGCGCACGCCGCCTGATTGGTTGTGGGTGATAACGTCGCTCCATTTGTGCAACCGGATGCGTCGCGAGTGTTGGCCGACGCTTGCTCGGCATTGATCCGCTAGAGTCAATAACCCAAGCTTTTCACTCGCCTCGATCAATGACTCAGTGGTGCGCACGTCGTACTCCGGCACCTGTTTGCCCATACAGTCACACTCGAGCCAAATCAAAATGTTGTCGAACGTTTCGCAGTCGATCTCGATTTGGACCCCGAGGTTTTCGTTTTTGTTTGAGTTTTTTGTCTCAGACTGTTTGCTGGTTGACTCATCATCAATAGCCAACCTATTTTCCCTTTCCCACGCTTCTCGTTTCCCGGAACTCACGATACCGTCTGGCGCTGCTTCACGCACAAACTTCGTCAACGCCAAGCACGGCCTTAACAGTTTCCTGTGCACGGGGAAAACCTCGCCGTCAGAAGTGGTGACTTCAACCGTCTCAGTCGCTTCATTTATTTGTCGCGCTTCGTGATCGTCTCGGCTCGTCGAGTTAGTAACTGTCAACGCACCGCACACCGTGGTATGAGTATTTAGACTGGTACTGGTACTGCATGTAGTACTATTTCGTCCGACGCTTTGTCCGACACCCACATCGCCCTCCGCGTGCAGGTACACTTTCGTTTTTTGAGTCACCACGCCTCGGAATGCGTGATATCCGGGTTGCAGCACGTCGGTCGATTTCGGGTCGGCGGTGTTCAACGAAACGACCCTGACGCGCACCGTAGTGTTGTTGTTTTTTACCTGACTGTTTGCACGTTGGTCCGCTTCAACTGAAAACAGCTCGCCCGCGCACACCCACCGATTAAGTAAACGAGCAGTCATCTCTTTTGTCAAAACAGCGCCGTCGACTTGAGTTCTTTTATTTTTATTTTCGGAGGGGAGGTTTTCCGTTTCTTCGTCGTCCGATGATTCGTCCGAGCTCGACGCGTCGTCGCTTTGCCCGATCCGCAACAGCCGCACTTCCAGCTCTATATCGTGCAGAGTATTTGCAGTGCCGTCTTCAGGAACTATGTCGAACACCTTGAACGAAGCGGTTTGGTCCTCCGCGACGTGGATGTTGATGCGCTGCGTTTCGGTCAACGCGAGGCATCCAATTGGACATTGATCTAATGTTTCTTCGGAACAACCAATCGCTCTCAGCACGCAGTCGCTTCCCGCTTCGAGCTGCAGAAGCACCACGCCGTTTGTATCGGCATGTGTTAACAGTGTACACTCTGGGTGTAACAGCGCGACGCTGTCGTCGTTGTCGTTACCCATGACACGCAGGGAAACCGCGCCCGCTTCAGCGTTCCGGACTCGCTTGGAAACGTAAGTCCCATCGCTTTCCACGGGTCGAGACGCGGTTCCCATCAGCGAATTCGGGCCGCGGGGCATTTTGAAGTTGACCATCGTGTTGGTGTACGACCGCTAGATGTATCTATACCGAACGTGTCGCGACAAGACACGGCGGTTCAACCGCCTCCGCCGCGCCACGCGCACTGACGTCGAGATTATCGGAACACGAGATTAGATTTGTTTTCATGATGTTAACCTCAACCAGTCTGTATACTACACACTACATCCTAAGCCTACCCCTGCCCCTAATTAACTCACACACCTACTACTCCTACGCCCACTCCTCCCCCCCAACGCCTTTTACGCCTATCAGCTCGTGTAACGGCCCGTAGTGTTTCCGCAACAACCAACTCTCCGCCCGTCCCGTTCCCGAGCTCAACCTGAGTTTCGCCTTCTGAAGCTTCAGCCCCTCGGCTCGTTTTCGTCGCAACACCGAGTCTCGAACCCCCATCAACGTGTACATCAGCTCGCCCTCCGTGGAGAGCGGGTCTGCAGACGCCTTTCGTAGCCAAGTCAGCGCCAGCACCGCGCTTGCAATGGCTTTGATTTGAGATGCTTCATCAGCAGGAGGAACTTTCTCAAACGCTAATCGGGTCTCCTGGAACAACGCGAGTTTCACCCTGTGCCTCGGGTGACTTTTAATCTGCCGGTGGAACCGGCGGTACAGACCAGCCGCAACGGCGGCGTAGGACCCGGCAAGACGGGTGGACATCGCCGCAGTCGCTTTCTCACTCCACACCGTGGCGCCGCCCACCGGTGTGTTGACCTTTTACAATGCGAGTTGCTCCTTTGCCGACTTTTCTGTACTTGAGTATATTTTCACATTTTGACACCCAAGCACCCCGCTCTGGGACGCACACGCCTGCCGCGCGGGCGCCGCGACCACCCTTCGCGGCGTTTCCGCGGAGCACGTGGCCGGTTTGATGTCGCGCCGGCGAGGGGGACGGGACGCGTTGGCTGAAGAGGACACGCCAGCGATGGAGGTGAGCGATGATGAGGTAAACGTGCCCACCAGCAACGACGAGCAAACTCAAGCGACTCGAAAGGTCGTGGTGGTGAACCCTTTCTTCGCGGAGCGGCACTTGGGCCCCAGGGCGAACCACCCCGACGGCACGACCGACATGAAGGCGCAGCTCACGAGCTTGTGGGTGCTGGGTGACCCGACGCGGCCGCGAAGGGAGCCGCGAGAGTTGGACGACCCGGGATTTGTTTTTCCAAAGCAAAAAGACGACGCGTGGTGCGCTTGTTTGCCCACGAAGTGCGGCCCTTGCCACCCCAGCGGACGAAGCGACTATGGTACGGTGTCGACGTGGGGCGACGATTCGGATTCCTACGCGCATACCGGTTTGTGTGCGCCCATCACCGACGAGTGCGTTCCTTTCGGAAAGAGTCGAAGAACTGGATGGGACTGGAGCGACGACGATTCCGTCGATCCCATCTCCGCCGGTATTTTAAAACAACAGCGGGACACGAGAAGACCTGGTTTAGAACCCAACGCGCCACACGAACCGCCACTTACAGGGTGTTTCGGTACCTGTATAGAGGACGAGCAGTGGAGCGAGGATGAGAAAGGACGACGACGACGACGACGAAAAAAAGGGTGTCTCGCTGGGTCGATTGGAGATGAAGATCTGCTGACGGGACGACGAAAACCAACGGGCTGTTTAGGCCAGTGTTTAGGCGCAATGATAGATTGCATCGACGGCTCGGTCGATGACGAAACCGGACGACGAGTCGGTGGGTGTCTCAGCTGCTTGATGGGAAACGAAAAACCAATCGGGAGCGGAAAACGAAGGGGCGGGGTCTGCGGCAACGGGTGTCTGTTTGGGTTCGTGGATTACGACAGCGACGGGATAGAAAGACGGCAAGGCGGGTGTCTGACTGATTGCCTGTACGGCGCGGAGGATTCGGGTGATGACAGCGTGCCGAGAAGACGAGCCGGCGGATGTATGGGATGCCTTTTAGGGGACGTGGATAGCGAAACGAACGCGAAGAAAGGGGGGTGCTTGGGGTGTCTGCTGGGCGACGAAGACCCGGACGCGCCTGGCGAACGCGTTCAAAATAAAGGCGGGTGCTTGGGGTGCGCGGTGAGCGACGAAGATTTGAAGAAACCGGGCGAGAGAAAACATCAGGGGTGCCTCGCTGGGTGTCTGCTAGGCGACCTGCGTGAGGACGAGGATGGTAATTTAAGGCGCAATGGAGGCTGCGCGAATTGTTTTCTAGGCGCTGAGGACTGCGACACGAACGCGAGAAGAGGAGGGTGCTTGAGTTCCTGTCTCGGAGATGAAGACCCCGAAACGGGAAGACGCAAAGGAGGGTGTCTATCCTCCTGTCTCTTCGGCGACATCAGCAACTACGAGTACGACTCGGACGGAAATCGAGGCCGACGAATACATTCAAACCAGCAAACCGGTTGTCTTGCCGGGTGCGACGAGGATTCCGACTGGGGAACCGGGAGTAGCGATGATGGGATGGATGGTAAAAAAATAAAACCAAACCGATCGTGTCTAGCCGAGTGCTTGCGTGCGCTTTGCGGGTCCAGCGAACAAGCCCGACGGCGACGACGCCGGCGGCGACGCAGACGAGAAGCGTTGCGACTAGAACAAGCAAAAAATGAAGGTTCTGATTCCAACTCCCAAGACGTTCCGTCGGACGTGTATGAGATAAACTTCGGCGACGACTCAAACTGGGCGGAGCACGCGATTTTGGAAAAGAAACCGCCGGGCTATTTGGACGTCCGGGAAAAAGTTCTCGCCACACACAAAGCCCCCCCCAGGATCGTGGTGGACTTCCACAGGTCTTCCAGCGTGCTATTTTCGCTGATGAGCGCGTTCTTCGCTCCTGCTTTGTGGAAGGTGTTGAATCGACTGGAACGTATGGACTGTATCCCGTGCGTTGGGTCGAAACAGCGGTGGTCCAAGGACAAGGAGAAGGAAGGGAAAACAGTCGAAGCGTTGACAAATCAGACGTTGCCTTACCTCCCTCCTGTTGAGCACGAAATTTTAGGGGCGGCGCTTGGGGTGCTGTTCATGCACCACGCGTTGCGCTTATCAAGGATATCTCTAAAGCGACGAAAACAATTGAACATCCAGTGCAAAAATGGCCCAGAGTTGTTTTGGTTATCCGGGCTGTTTCCCCAGTTTGCCAAAGCGGCCCGGAGCGATCAGAACCGATTGAATTCGCGCCGACGAGCCGTGATCCGAATGCGGTGGCGAGCGGAGCTAGTGAAACGGGCTCAAGAGGACAAGGAGACGTGGGATGACGTGGTACCGGCTGCAAATGTTGAAGAACCGGTCGAAGTGAAGGAAGATGAACCGCCAAAAGAATCATGGAAATGGCCGGAGATTAAACTCCCCGAGCTTCCCAATTTATCACTCCCCGACGTCTCCGTGGAGTGGCGGCAACAAACGCACCCGTCAAACGACTCCACGGTTGAATATGATCCGTCAATCGAAAAGGCGTTGAGAGCGAACGTGAAGCGGCACTACCGGAAGAACAAAGGGCAGAAGCTGTTCTGGGGAGAGACGAAACAACCCGAAGAACCCGAACAGAGTAATGGAGACGAACCGAGTGACGAAAAACAAAAATATATAAAACAAAAAGATACCAACACCTTCGGCGTCGCGAAAAAGGTGGACGACGTTGCGGCGAACGACGACACTGACAAAGCCATAGGGTTGGGGCTTTCGAAGATGCGACGGAAATGATGAGGGTTTGTAGGGTTGGTTTAGGGTTTATGAGCGTTTAGGGTTTATGAGCGTTTAGGGTATGAGGGCATACTCAATATAAAAAAAGCCTCATCAATCTCGTCTCATCAATCAATCCTCTACTGCGCCTCCACCTTCTCCTTCTCCGATAAATCAAGCTCCTTGCCCGTGATCCTGGTGTACATCTCCAGGACATCTCTCACAGTGGTTTCAAAGTGCGTCGTGGCGTCGTACCCCTTGGAAATGAAACACTTGTCCGTTTTTCCATCCTCCACCGGGACTAAAATGTCTGACACGTGGATAAACTTTTCGTCAATCTTGCCTAATAAATCGAGCCCGGGCTGGATCTCCAAGTGCGGGTTCGCAGTTTCGACGGTGGTTGATACGAACGCCAAGTACTTGCCCTTAGCGCACACGTTGTGCGCCCAGGAGCACCCGAAGACGTACATGTCGGTTCGCCTGCCAAGCTGCTTCTGGGGGATTATAATCTGCACGGAATGCGAATCGCCGCAGTTTGGGATTGGGTTACTCAAAATGCACAGCGCGCGGACGACTTGACCCACGCGTCTGGTTTTGCCTGGAAAGTACGAAGGGTCGCCGATGACGAATTTCGCCTTTGCGGTTTCGCCCTCCGACGTCACGCCCACTGCGACTCCATTTTCGTCAAAAACAACAGCCGCATCTGGTTTCGCTAACATGTACGTCCCGCCATACACCGCGGATAGCCGCGCGAACCCCTGAGGGAGCTCGCCTAAACCGTACAACGGGTAGATGTAAGGCGACCCGGTGTCGAATCGAGCTAAGCTTTCGCTGTATAACTTGACTGCTTTCACCATAGTGCGCGCCGGTCTGTCAAGGTAACTCTCATCGGTATAAAGCGCCAACGCGTGTCCAATGAAATCCACAGTCCCCGGCTCAAGCCCGAACTTCTCAAAAAGCATTCGCGATGTGAGTTGATCAAGGTCGTAGTACGTGAAATTGCCAAACAGATCTTTCGCCCCATGAGTTTTCGGGTCGCCTTCGTCATAGTCTTGCACGAAAATAAAGAACCCGCGCGCTCGGCGTTTTTCAAACATACCCATCAGCGAACTCTTCAGCGCGTCCATGTCGTTCGCCGGGACCTTGTGTACCTTGCCCTGTCGCACGACGTAGGACCCGTCTACCGCCTTGAACTCCAAGTACTTGTGCACGCCGGTGTGGACCAGCGCTCGGACCAACAATCCATTTCCCATCATGAACTTAGGGACCATGTCGAAGCTCCAATCTTGCCATCGGCCGTAGCTCGTGGGCTCAGGCTCCCCGGGCCGGAACTTTTCCCACAGCTGTTTCAGGTTTAACGATGCAGATTCACCTCCATAATAAGAATTCCGGTCCATGTGTAGCACTTTCATGCCGTCCACGGAGAGCAGACCGGCGAGAAGGCATTCCTTCAAACCCGTGCCCAAGATCACGGCGTCGTACTCCTGGTCCATCGTGGAGGACGAAGTGGGTGGTGGGTTGGAAGATCTTAAGGAGGTGCACACGTGGGTCAGTTACCGTACGAGTGGAACGCGAACGAGTCACCAAACACAGTGCCCGCACTTGGAACGCGAAGTGCGCCAAGGTCAAGTGCACAGATCTAATGACGCGGAATTGGATGGACGCGGCTTCTTCCCCTTTTTCACTTTTGTCTCGAATAAACCGCCTCACGAAACATAACAACGCACGCGGGCTTGGGATATTGTGCACAAGCACTGGACCATAACGTCCCCCTAAACACATGACCGGTTCCCTCGGCTACGCCGAGCGCTTGACGCGGCGCGACGACGTCGGGGGTACGCTGGGGACACCCGAGTTTGACGAGAGTGGAGATGAGATTGCGCTGCACAAAAAGATCGATGCACTTACGAAGTTTATAATCGAATCGAAACAACACGGAGGTATGGTGGTCCACACCGGGGCTGGTATAAGCACATCGAGTGGCATTCCCGACTTCCGCGGGCCGAACGGCGTGTGGACCGCACAATCGAAGAAAATACCACTTCCAACCGCCAGCTGTGCGTTCGACCAGGCGAAACCCAGCGTAACACACATGGCGCTTATGGAACTTGAGAAACACGGGTTCGTGAAATACGTCGTGAGTTGCAACGTGGATTGCTTACACCTACGCTCCGGCCTCCCTCAAACAAAACTCGCGGAACTGCACGGCAACTGCTTCGCGGAACGATGCGAGAAGTGTCATTTCGAGTACATACGGGACTTTGAGGTAGAAACTGTGGGGTTCAAGTTAACGGGGCGACGGTGCGTCAAGTGCGAGGTCGAGAAGAAAATTAAAAATACCGGCTCGAAAAGAAAACGAGCGGTCCAAGCTAACCTCCGTGACCAAGTGTTGGACTGGGACGACGCTTTGCCTAAAGACGAGTTGAAAGCAGCAGGAAAACACTCAAGGGAGACGAGTTTAGCCCTGGTGTTGGGTTCTTCGCTTCAAATAACTCCTTCGTGTGATATTCCCTTAAAAACAATCACGAAAACAAACAAAAAGAAACGCAAAGGCAAGCTCGTCATCGTCAACTTGCAAGAAACTGAGAAGGATCGATACGCGAGCGTTTTGATACACGCCAAGGTTGACGTAGTGATGCGAGGCGTGATGCACCGACTGAAGCTGAAAATTCCGGATTACGTCCGAACCGATCGCTTGACCGTATCGCACTCCGTGACAAAAACAAAAGATAATACCTACAAGGATGGTGAAGGGCGTTCGTTCAAGTTAAGTGGAGACAATACTCGATCCAATTACACCCTGAGTGTCGGGTCCGCGCACGGCTTCGGTAACCCCACGCCGTGGCTTAAATCCATCGATTTTGAAATTTCATACCTTCCCAACGGGCACACTTGCCGCGTAACGATCCCACACCAAGTCGTGGGTTCGGATACGGCTCACACACAGTCGGTACAATTCGCCCTTCAAGGCAGCGACGCGTTCGCCGGGCCACTATCCGCAGTAGCGGAAATACGATTAACCTTCAAGGACGGGTGCACCGAGCGCGGCGCGACGATCAAGGGCTACGAATTGGGGCACCGCGAATTGATGACAAATTACAACGACAAAGACGATTTCACATCGCAGTATACGTATTCCCTGGTAACCTCGCGGGTTTCGTACCAGGGCACGGACGTGAAAACAGAGCCCGAAAACGACGGGCTGGGGAGCGACACAGAATAATTCGTAACAGAGTTCCTATTCTTTAACTAACACTACCTCTCCTATCGCGACCCTGGTATGACTACTCGTCGTCAAACAAACCCAGTTTTGGTTTATTTCCAACCCCGTCGTCATCATCGAACAGCCCTTCCGAGGAACCTCCCCGTTTACTCAACCCCAAACCAGGCTGCGACGTTTCCGCGACGCCGAACGCCAACGCCGAAACGGAAAGAGGAACTTGCTTTTCTTTTTTGGAAACATCGTCGTCGTCGTCGAACAAACCGCCACGTGGCGGTTCTTTTGAAGTCACGCCGGACGCCTCGGTCTGTGCTAACAACGAGTTAAGTTCACGTTTACCTTCAACGAAGAATCGAGCACTCGACTCAGCATTTAACTCAGGATCCCGCAGCTTGGCTTCCATCATCGCCTTGAAATCAAGTGGCGAGGTATTTTTATTTTCGTTAACTTTTGGAGACAACGAAGGGTCTCTAGAATTTCGAGATTTTTCCGTACGACGAACCCGGTTAGGTGACATGCGCACCTTGTGATAACTCGGCGAGCGGTGCATCTTCGCGGTGTTGATTCGAGCCAGGTCTCTCGGTGGGTTGCCCATTTGTGAAACAGACGCGTCCGCGACAGACGCGTCCGAGAAGTGTCGTTCACTCGGGGCGCTCGGTGACACTACGTCCGACGCCCGCCCCACAAACTCATCAACGCTGCCGTGCACGTACCCGTCGTGGTGCGTGTCGCACGCATCATAATTACCGTCTGTGTTGCTGTACTCGGAGAACTCGGAGAACCCTGAAGCTGAGAGATCTACCGAGACGCCGTCATCCTCATCCTCACCGTCGTCTGAGTTGTATAATTCGACATTTACGCCGCGCGGGTCCCATTCGTACGTGCCGAACGAAGCGCCTGTTTTTTCTTGAGTTGTTTTTGATTTATCATCCACACCCATCACCGCGTTCGCCGTCGCTTCATCCGGCGCAATGTCATGACTCCAATCAACGCACACGTTTTCGTCGTGGTAGAAGTGGCGTGTGCCGATTACATGCGGAAGGGGGCGAAAAAATCTGTTTCCAATCAGTTTGGGAGGTGGATGTGATGGGGGCAGTGCCTGGTCTGTTTTATCGCCAGGGTGTTTGTTTCGTTCGTAGTCGGTTCCTTCATCGACCCCTTGTGACTCCTCGCCTTCGTCCACCTTCATTGGTTTTGGGAGAAGCCACCTCCCTCGTGTAGTGTTGATTGTTACCCGAAGCGCGATTCGGTACTTTGATTCGACACTTGAAGATTCGGGGGTTTGGGATGCCTCGTGCCTCGCTCCTGATGTAGAGGCATCAATGGATGCTCGTCTAGAGTTATCCTCAGTATCCTCACCCACCCTTCGTTCCACGTGCGTCAAGTCCGCGAGCTGCCTGAAGCGGTTGGACACGTCGCGCACTCGCACTTGACATTGTTCGCCTTCAGAGGCCAATGCATCTACCGCGTTCTTAGTCGCGTTCACTCGGGCTAAAATGCGACCGCTCAACGCACGCATTTCGTTCAGAAGTGCGGTGTCGGACTCGTGGGTCCACTCAACATCCGCGGCACTTCGTAGGTGCTCCATCACACGCACACCGCGCGCGGCGCGCGGTGTGGAGGAATGGAAGAAACGTGAACGGAAAAGCTTCAAACGCTTTCTCGGACGACTCAACGAAAACGTGAGCGGCGCTAAAAGCTACGACACTCGCGCTTCGCGTGTCCGAGCGCATATCGTGGCCGCAGAGCGCAGACGTAGTGCGCGCGGAGAAGAGGGGCTACGAGGCATTTTACCGAGCGTGCTGGGAAGAAAGCGGTGCCCGCATGGGAAGGAGAAAGGCAGCTGCGCGGAGTACAACCCCTGTCCGCACGGCAAGGTGAAACGCAGCTGCGGGAAGTGCAACCCCTGCCTCCACAGTAAGCTGAAAAGCAACTGCGCGGAGTGCACCCCCTGCCCCCACGGTAAGCTGAAACGCCTCTGTGCGGTGTGTAACCCCTCTCCTCACGGTACGAAGAAATAATGCTGCGCATTATACAGCCCCTGCCCTCACGGCAGGCTGAAAAAGCAGCTGCTTGGCGTGCAGCGGCTGCCCCCACGGCAAGCGGAAGACCAGTTGCGCTGCATGTAAAACAGCACGCGCGGATCCGCCGAGTTCGAAGCGGGTCAAGCGCGAGCCGGAGAGTTCGCCCGAGATCAAGCAAGAGCCCGAGATCAAACAGGAGCCCAAGATCAAACGAGAGCCGTTTTCGATTCAAGGCAACTTCGGATTTGACAAGTAACGCTAATGGTTTCATAATTATAGTGTCGCTATAAACTAGATGCAAATCGTCGCGTTCGTGCGGCTCTTCGTCGGTTTACGTTTCTTCACCTTTTTTTGGCTTTCCTGTTTTGTGATGTTTGATGAAGAGGGGTAGGGGTTAGGCGCGGGTGCGTCGGCGGGCTCGACCGGTGCCGCCGCCGGCGGCGGCGCTTCAACGGCCGGTGGAGGCGGTGCTTCCACTATCGGCGGCGCTTCCACCGTCGTCGCAATCGACGCGCCGCTCATCTCCGCAACCGCCTGTTCCCTCTCCCTCTCCACTTCACCCCCTTCGCCCCCAATCGTCTTAAATATCACCCCAAGCTCGCCTGGGATCTGCACCTCTTCAGAGTTTTCAGGGCACCACGTAGTGGTCCGTCCTGGTGTGCGTTGCGGGCGTTGCCTGATTGGAGGCACTGGGGGAAGCGCGTGTGCGAATTTTTGTAGCCCTCGTTGGTAGTAGGTGTCGTATTGCCGCGCTCGGTTCATACATAACAGCATGTCGTCCACGTCGCACGTGTCAGGCGCCGCAGCTACTAAAGAATCGACAACGGGTCGAAGGCAAGATGCGGAGCGAACTGTGTCTTTAGCCCTCAGCGTTTGCGACCAAGACGGTCGTCGGGACCAATTTTCCAAATACGTCACAATCGAGTCACCGCCAATTTCGCGGAACGTGCACGGCGCGCCGCCGCCAAAGGCTTTCGCAAAGCACCCCGCGACGCCTGATTCCAGCAAGTTGTGCGCCACCCACAGGTTGGGGACTAGGTACGCATCGGACGCGTCGGGGTCCGTGCCTCCTAGAAACGGGCCAGCCGGTTTTTCCGTAGACGTCAACAAGGATTCAATTTTTGCGACGCATCGCGCGCCGACTTCGATGACTGCGCGTCGAGTTACGTTTTCGTCTTCGTCCAATTCAAGCTCGCACTTGCGCAAACAGTCGTCCACGAAATTCTGTCCCAGCTCATGTTTTGTGCCAAGCACGCGACCACAGACTAAAGCGGCTTTTACCGTTTCACCCAGTTTAGCTGCTCGTGACAACGTTAACGGACCTCTGATCACCGCCATGTTCTTGATACTCGCCGATTGCTCAACCGCTCGCTGTACGATTTCGTTGCTGTCTCCGATCCACTCGCCGCCGTCGTAACCGCCGGGCGTGCCCTGCACCGCCGGTGTGGTGAACTCGGGAAACGCGTCTCTGAACCATGCTTGTTTACAGTTGCGATCGATCTCGACTAACTCGAATTTTACGTCCGCTTCCGCGAACAGCAAACATAAGCGGACGCAGTACACGCAGTAGGTTAACAAAGGGCCTTGAACCGACTCGCCGTCGATGTCTTCGCCCAATCCTTTTGACGCCCTCGCGGCGAGAACTGCAATCCGAGGGCACCCAGGCATAGGGTTGCCTTGCGGACCGGGAAGGTTTTGCTCCTCGGGGCCGCACGTAGTGGATATGAAAATGAATTCATCAGTTGAAGGGGAATTTACGTCAAGTGCAGCAGGCTCTGTAACCGTTTCCACGCGATAAGACGCTTGCTGTTCCGTTCTCGGCGTCTCCACAATTGTCGGCGTCTCCAACCAACGTTTGATCGGCTCCTTGGCGCTGTCGTCGCTGATTTCCGAACGCACAGGGCTCGGGGGCTTTTCAGGGGACAACGAGGGTGCCGCGGAGGATGCCACTTGCCTCAAAGACGTTTCCTGAATTATGGGAGGAGCGCAAACAAATGAAGTCTCCTTTTTCCCGAGTTTCAACTCGGCCAACTCCCTCAAAAGCTGTTGCTTTTCAACCTCCGCGCGAAGCTTTACGATTTCCAGCTCAGCCGCGTGCTTCGCTTCTGCTTCGTGTGCAATCATCTGTTGTGCTTCGACTGCTTGCGGATACACGTCGTCCCCCTCCTGCTCCTCTTCATCGGAGTCCTCGTCGTCGTGGTCGCACCCGTCTACGTGTTCGTCGAAAGCGTGCCAGTCGATCACCGGTTGTCCGCTTTGGTCGACGCCGATGACGTCTTTGAACCGCGCGGGGCCCACTAGAGAGTCGTCCGTGTAAGTCGTGTGCGAACACAGCTCAGCGCCGTAAATTGGGTCCAGCGCGGTGAACGTGACGTGTAGAAGCCACTGGAAATATTGGGAGCCGTCTTCGGATTCTGTGTCTGATGAAGAAGCTGTCTCCTGGGTTTTCATAACGGTATCGCCGGCAGTGTGACGCTTATCAGTATCATGACTGTGACGCTCAGCAGCAGTCCCACCATTCACCCCCTCATCCTCACCTACCCCAAGGTCCAGCTCCCCATTCCCCGGGCCGAGCACCGGGCAGTCCAGGAACCGCGAGGTTGACAAAATGGGAAACAGCGGCGACTTTCGCTGCACCGGACACGCTATGGTGTGGACACCTGAAACTGTAGCCGGCTGCATCACTTCCACCACTTCCTTCTTCATGTACCCCTCGCCCTCCTTGGTGACGTGCCGTGATAGTAACGTGCATCTGATGGTCGGATTATACAACGTATGGCACCTTAAATTTCCAACCCGAATCAACAAAGTAGGGACGTCGTCGCGTTTACTCATCACGCCCTTCGTCGACCAGACCAAATCTTTCTGCGGCGACTGAAACTTCGCGACGACCGCGGCGAACACGAAAACGTTCACCACCACGCCTAGGAGCATTGAAAGGAACGAAACGAAGTACCCTACATCATCCACGGGCAGGATGGAAGAACTACTACCCGTAATAACATGCGCTGCGGCGAACCGCAAAGCCAAAGCGGCTTGACTCACTTCATCCATATCGTCCGTCGCGTCGACGTCAACCAACTCCAGGGGCAGGGAAATAAACCAAGTCATCATGATTGCAAAAAAGTAAGCCCCCAATGAAAGACACACCGTGAACCACCAGTCATTCTCCAACACGAGGAAGTACAGGTACCCGGAGTTGAATATCACGTTCCTAGATCCTTTCGCGGCGACTGCTTTCTTTGTTCGAGCTCGAGCAGACTGAAGCAACCTCCGCGCCGCTTGCTGCGAGGTTTCCACTTTTATCTTTTCCACGACGTTCGCGAACAGATTTCCATCACCGCCACGTCCGTTGTTCATGTTGTTCGCAACCACCACTCTACCTACCGCGCTTTTCCAGTTTGATTTCTTCCAGTCCGCGCCTGACGAAGTTTCGGCCTCGCTTCCCCGCACGCCGCCCCGAAAGCTGGGCGACGACGTCACCGCTTTGCCGTTGCGAAGATTTCGCTTTGGGGAATCTCGCATTTGCGGATTACCGTCCGCGGGGCTCACCTGCGCTCGGCGCCATAAGCCAGGGAGGGCCATTGTAGGGTTCCAGGCGAAACTAGAATGGTCACACGAATCGTATGGTCGTCAGAAAGCGCACCCAAAGGTGTTGACGACTATATGCTGCCTCTATGCGCTGGCCTGTCCCGGGCGTCGTGCCGATTAAATCTGCAACCACAACTCAATTCGTCACACGATTAAATGCCAACGTCGTTCCCTCGCGCGCCGACGCGGCGCCAATGGTGCCCTTCACACACGCGCACGTTCCCAAACGAACGCGTTTGTGTATGCGCGGCGACCACGCGCGCGCGGGGTTTGGGGAGTCGTCGTAGGGGAGCGGAGTTGAGAACCACAGAGCGTCAAATTCGTTGAGAAGACACGGCACTCTTCTCGGGACGAACTTTCGAGAAATTCGGGAATCCCCACTTAGCGACATCTCATGTATTGGCAATCAGTCACAGGAATCGGTAAACTACTCGTGCATAACGAGAGAAAATTTTCTCGAGGTTCTCGTCAGACAATTTGACCTGGGGAAACGGGGATCACTCTCCGCGGCGCGTGTCTCAGGAGCCATGGGGTGCGGCGCGTCCTCCTCCGCGGCTTTGCCCGTGGAGCCCAAAACAGAGAAGATCGATAAGCGGCCGCCCTCTCCGCCGCCTGATTTAGAGCTGCCTCCCGCGGACCTTGATTCCGTAAAGGAATCCTCGGATATAAATGACGCATCCGGCTCGGAATCCGAGGATGACGAGCCTTTAGTGGTGTGGCCTGAAGGGAAGAACCCAATCGTGGACGGGCGGTTGTACGGCAAGCAGTTCGCTCCCCCTCCTCCCAAGCCAGGTGCGTCATTGTTTCGATCACTTCCTGTCCATTAGTGACCCAGTCCACTACTGCATTCTGACCCAAACCTTTTCCCAAACCAGGTATCCCAATCAAAGCCGTTCTGTCGAGCAGGGCGAGTTACGGAAGTGGCGATGTGCTGGATAACGACTCCAAGATGGGCCCAGTTATGGCATTCTGTCCGTTTTGCATGAGACTCGGTTTGATGATGCGCGAGGCGGGTTTAGAGTATGACACGTATTTAATCGACTCGAGGGACAAACCTTCGTGGTTCGTAGACAACTGGGCCGAAGCCACTACGCCGGCATTGCTGGGCACACCCGGGGGCGTTTCAAATACCAAGTGGTCCGGCGGGTTTGACACAACCGTGGCGTGCTTAAAGGAACAAAGCCCGCAATTCGTGGAATGGCTCGAGCGAAAACCGGTGAACGAAAAACACACGATTGAGTACGTCGGCGGACTCGGGTCGAAATTCGGGTTTACGTCTATGAGTGCGTTGATTGCTGACACTTCAATGGAAGCCGGGTTAGGGCTGGTCAAGGGAATGTGCGGCGGCGCGGGGTTAACCGAGTGGCCGGAGGATGAATCGCCGAAGGATCGAAAACAGAGATTGGTAAAGTTTGTTCAAGTCGTTTTGGCGGAGTTGGACGAAGTCGTGAAATCGCTGGATGGAAAATTCGTCGGCGGCGACGCGCCGTGTGAAGCGGACTGTCACCTCCTAACCTTCCTTTACTTTGCAAACTCGTACGTAAACGTCGGGTTCGGGGCGTTGCCGCAAATGCCGTGTACGTTAGCACAAGCCGGTGCGCCGAATTGCTTGCCGTACATTCAACGCTGGATCAAACGCGAATCGTTTCAATACAGCTACAAGCACACGAACGAAACGAGCGCGGCGGCGGTGATGGCGCTGGCGCCGATGTTCATCGGGAAAGCAACAGACGTCACGGATGACGATGAGGTGTTTGCGCAGATCATGCAAAGGGCGCGAGATTTGGACCCGGTGTACGATGGGATCGATAAAGCGAAGTAATTTTATGAAGAACAAGATTTTTACAAACAGAAGTAGTCTCTCAGAGCGGTCTCTCTTAATCGTGTTTCTCTCCCTATCGCACGAACGGTCCTCCGTGCATGTCTTCTAACTTCGTACCTCCGAACTCGGTGTCCCGCTCGTGATCTGCGTTGCGGCGTGATAAGAAGCCGTTCGAGGGTGGGCGGAACCCTCCAGTCGGTCCGTCCCCAGAACTGTCTCGGTCCCGGTCCTCAAGCGGCATGTAGTCCGCCATGATCGCCCGCACTTCTCCGTCGATACGTTGTTTCAACACGTACTTATATGCAGCGAAAAAAGCTAAACAAACAACGAACAACACAGTAAAGGTAACGAAAAGTGCGTCCCCGAACCCCATGCCTCGGTGTTTCGACCCGAACGACGATACCGGCAAACACGAAACGCCGCCTATCAGTTTGAACCCTGATCGACACGCGCACTTGTAATCGCCGATTTCGTTCACACAAATGTGTTCACAAAGATCCGTCTCGTCGTTCTTCTTAGCCTCTTCGCACTCGTCGATGTCTTGGCAAGTAACGCCGTCGCCTGAAAATCCGCTAGGGCACTCGCAACGGTACCCACGAAAAGTATCGACACAAGCAGTAAAGTTCTTACCGCGTAGAGGAGATTTATCTGCCGGCACGAACAGCGACCAGCACCCCGCGTTTCCGGGTGAAAGACACTCGTTCGTCTCAAGCGAGTTTTGAAGGCAAACGTCTGGTTGCGCGCCTTCTTCCGCGAACCCAGCACACAGCGCCGCCAACACGTCCCTCCCCGTCAACCTACCCCTGTACTGATCCAGGTTAATCACCACCGTCGGGACCAACACAACCGCACCGCGACCACTGTCGTCCGCGTCGCTTTGAAGCTTCAATTCGCGGTCCATCAGCTTGTTGGGCTTGTCGGAAGTTAAATCGCCGACACAAGCGCGGACGCGCTGGATCGCGTCTTGGTCAAAGCCCAAGCCCGGGTTGCTCGCTTCATCAGAAGGGTACGCTAATATTTCTTCCGCGCAAACCCGGTTGAACGTCCCGGCGGTCATTTTGCACTCACTGAAGTGCCTGGTGGCGTAGGTCCACCACTCGAACGTCAAATTTGTGGATTTCAACTCGTTGAAAATGCACAGCTGACGGAGGTTCTCCTCCACTGTGTCTTTCCCGCTGTATCCATTTTTTCTGACTAAATTCACCGTCGCCGCATCCACGTCAGCGCCTTCCACCGGGTCCGGCGCACAGTAACGCCCGTGGTTGACGCACAGGCTCGGGCAAGCCAAATCCGGGTCGAACGAATCGACGCAGGACCAGGACAGAAAGTGCGGTGAGAACGACGCTGCGCCTGTTTGTTCCATCGTTTGCGCGGCGACTTTCATCTCGTTCACGAAGCCGACGCTTCGATCGCACGCCGCACCGCACACCGTGTTGGACGTGGTCCACAGCTCCCACTCTACCCGGGCATCAGGGTTCGCGATTGAATCCGACCAGTCTAACGTAACAATAACGGTTTCATGGCGAGCGCTTTTTTTATCTCGTCGCCGACTGTTTTCTTTACGAGCGCCGACGGGATGTCGATTCGCTTCGCGAGTTCCGTAATTGAGCTCCCACCTTGCCCCGCGGACGGGTTCGCCATCGTCAACAGGTCCTCGTCGACGTTGTCCACGACTAAAACTGCGTTGGCGCCGGCGAGCTGCGCGTGCCACGACTTTTCGATGAAGAAACAGTCGCCCCTGTCAATTAGGAAGAAAGTCGCGTGGCCAGCGCCTTTGGCTTTTGGGTACGGCTCTTTGAAAAGTTGACAACCTTCCCCGTTGCTCTTGTCGTGCACGACCTCACCCACGAGCTTTGCGCCGTACTTGGGGACGCCGAAGTCGCCGATCGCGGTGTCGTACTTGCCCTGCAGCGAAGGGGGGTCCACGATCTGCAAGCTTGCCTTCTCCACCACGAAGCTCGCGGCTTGGGCTGAGCAGGCGAGGTGAAAAACAACGAGGGTGAAAGTGAAAACCAAGGTTGCGTGGGAAGGAACTCGTGCTGCGAGTCCGCGACAAGCACCGCAACGAGGGAAGGCGAGTGGTGCCGACATCATTACACGTCGTCGTGCGTGACACCAATTGCACTGAGGGGACGTGAACACGGCGATCGTGGACGTTTACGTGCGCGAGACGACGCGTTTGACGTTCCGAGAGAAAAGAACCATATTCTTATCGGCAATTTCCACGGGACGAGACGAAACAGCGTCAAAGCCACGACACCGACCACGACGTTTCCGGTGAGCGCAGAAGCGCGTGCGCAAGGGGTGTCGTCGCGCTCCAACAATGGGAAAGAAGCGGTGCCCGCACGGAAGGCCGAAACACCGGTGCAAGGACTGTAATCCCTGCCCCCATGGCAAGGTGAAAAATAGCTGCGCGAAGTGCAACCCTTGCCCCCACGGTAAGCTAAAAAGCATCTGTACGATATGCAAAACGGCACGCGCAGGACAGCCGAGTTCAAAGCGGATCAAGCGCGAGCCCGAGATAAAACAAGAGGCGTTCGCCATTCAAAGCTACTTCGGATTTAACAAGTAGACGCTATAGGTTCAGGCGTAATGCAAGAGAGTGGGATTGATTTCATTTCTAACGCGACGCGTTCGCCGCCCGCCTCCGTTCACTTTCCCGCTCTTTTAACCTTATTCTTTCCAAACCACAAAAAAAGTTTTATTTGTCCGACGCCCTCCCAAACGGGTTGATGCCCCCCATCAACCCGGAGGTTGGAGTGTTTCCATCACCACCCAGCGCGTTCATCAGCAAGTTCAACTCAGAAGACGTGAAGTTTGGCGACACGGGAAGGGACCCGCCAAGTAACGTGTCCGTGCCCGCGGCGAAACCAAATCCAACTGGCGTATGCGTTTGTTCTTTTTGTTTCGCGTTATTTTGCCCCGCATTCGCCCTCGTAGACCTTCGCCCTGAGGGCGAACCCCTCGGTGACCCGGTAAGCTTCTCGTTCAAAAGCTTACGCAACAAATCGCTGTGCTGGCCTTGCGGCGTCTCCGCGGTGTTGGCGGCGTTGGCGGAGGCGCGCGTAGCGCGGGCTGAAGTGTTTCCGGTAGCGACGCTCGCGCCAACACCTCCGTTCCCACCTGCTCGCGGTGTAACGCTCATGATCCAGTTCATGACCTGCTGAAGGTCAACCGTGGGGGTGTCTAACGGCGAGTGCGGCTGGTTTGCGTTTGCGGTACTGTTACCCGCGGTAGCGGCTCCAAACGTCCCTCTGCCCCCCGACCGGTTAGCCGCCCCGGAGGGCAAGGTGAACCCTTCCGCGTGCGGCGAAATGAGCTCCTGGACTTGCTTCAGGAGCTCAATTTCCGCCGCGGTGAGGGATGCGCTTGTAGGTAGACCCTCCAAACTCGGAGGTGCAGTCGTTCCGCCAGTTATAGAGGACGGTAAGTTACTTTCGCCGCGTTCTTCAGCAGAAGACGTGGGTATCTTGACCACTAAGTTCGGCCGCCATCCTGGAACTTGCACGCCCGCCGATTGGTTCCCGCCCGGAAGCGCGGACCCCGGGAAGCCTGATGCACCGCTCCTGGTCGTGGTTTTTGTGGCTTTGCGCGATGACCCGCCAGAGGTTAAACCGTTTACACTGCACGGTTCTTTTCGTTTCCTCTTCCCAGCGCTTTCGCTCGCATTTCCATTTAGCCGATCTTCCTCCTTCTTCACGAGCACCGCGTGCCTGTTCTTCACCGCGTTGTCTGTCCTTCCACCCACCATCTTCGCAATTTCAGTCCACTTGTTCCCGTGCTGCTTGTGTCCGTTCCACAAAATCTCATCCTCCTCTGGGCTCCAACCGCCTTGTTTCAAGTCGTTGTTCAGATAATTGCTCCATCGCCGTCGGCACTGCTTCGCCCCCTTCCCGGTGCTCATCTTGGTGCATATGAACGCCCATTTCTTCTGGCCGTACTCCGCGACCAATGCGCGGAGCTCCTCGTCCTCAGCGTCAGTCCACATCTGTGTGTTTCGTTACGAAACCGTATTAGAGTAGCGGTGCACTCGGACACCACCGCGCGGTCGAACACGCGATTCAATCGAAGAATCGCCGACACGAGAATCTCGCAAATCTGACCTGGGAATGGGAGGTCGAGGTTGGTCGTCACACCACCGCGGTGCGTACACGCGTGAGCTGAACACGAACGACGCGAAACGCGACGACGTGCGGTCGCGTGGAACCACGGTCCGCGCCTCTCGAAGTGTGCGCCTCGGCAATCTCCGCCCGTGTTGAACTAATTCGATTTTGGCGGATAACCCCAAAAAATCCTGACGACTCGAGACGAACGAATTCGAAGCGTCTGCTTTGAGTTTTCTCAAACTCCTAGGGGACACGCTAGTCTCGCGCACACCGCGTCGCACCCCACGCGCTTGTTGAGGCGATTCGCGCGATGACGACCACTTGTGAAGTGACGGAGTAAAAACAGTGGATAGTGCTGAGTGGGAAGGAACATGGCTAACATGGAGGCGAGCGACGTCGTCGGGGGTGAAATCGTTGCAGATCTCATGGCTCACCGACGCACAAACCTGGAAACCTCGTCCCCAACCGAGGACCCCGTGTCCCCACACGCGTGGTTCGAGTCTATGTTTGGTAAAATCCAATCAAAGCGATGCCACGCGTACTGCGCCGCCCTCGACATGCCCTCAGAGGTGCTGTGGGCGGCGTGGGAGTGCTTAGGCCCTCCCCCACCGCCGGGGGATGATGCGGACAGTGACGGTGCCCACTTGCGACAAAATACTAGTGACGACCGGTGGAGGGTTCTTCTGGAAGACTCTACTCTGGGTTCGTGTACTGCTTGCGTGGATGCGTATCGCCAAACAGTTGATTTTTGGGACGCCCACGCGGAAACCGCCACGACCGAACTGGACGAAGACAAAGCCGTTCTAGCGGCGCTGCTTCGTGAGCGAGACGACGCGAGGCTGGAAAAACAAAGCAAGCGGTGTATAAACGACTTGAGTACCGATGATGAGGGTGCAGTAAGTCAAGGAGGTAACACGACGAAACAGCGGATAACAACCACGATGCACGAAGCCCTAGCGTTCCCCGGGGCACTGCAGTCCACCACGTCTCCGAAGTTATCGGACACTGTGGCTGGCTTACTGCTCGCCGCGGGTAGGAGCGAACAGTTTGGTGGTTTAAAAATGGTCGCCGATACCATGACGAATAATAATACTTCGCTCGGCAACTCGCCCGGAGCGTTCGAGCTGTTAGGGCACCCAACACGAAGGGACGTGAGGGCATTAGTGACGAAGTGTTTTGCATTAGTGGGACATCGGGCTATCGACGAGTTGAGCGACGCGACAACCGCGGTTTTAGCGAATTGGATAGACACGATTTGGCGCTCGTTCGAGCAACGACAAAGTCAAGCCGGTACCACGGATACCGCATCTGTTGACATGTTATCGAAACCCATCGCGTGGCAGTCACTGGCCACCGCCTTGACCAACATGCGCCTCCAACCCCGGTTCTCACTCCTGGAGCGGTACCCTGAAATAATCGACGCGGCGCTTGATGAGTTGTCCTCTGGTAACAGTAACGAAAGAAATTTCTCAAATGAAACCTCGCTCGCCGTGTGCGCAGCGGTCACAATCACAGAGCTGATTGGATCGGACGCAGGCTTTTATTGGAGCGCCAATAACAGCGATAACGCGTCATCCATCACGACGGTAGTTGCCGTGATCGAGTCGTGCGCCAGGAACGCGCCCGACTCAGAAACACACTCCGCCTGCGTCTCAGCTATCGGCGCGATTCTTTACTCCGCGTCGTTTGTCGAGTCTTCTGATGACGGGCCTCCAAGTACCCCCACTAAATCCATAACCAACGGCACTCAACGCGCGTTTGAATTTCTATCAAACGATATTCCGAAATCGCCGCACTTATTCATGGAAACCATCGCGTGGACATCGTGGCGGTGCGCTTGCGACGTGACGCGGGCGGCGTACGCGGCGGGAAAACCTCCAATCGTGACTTCAAAATTCTGGCTCAAAACGTTGACGCAAGCTTCTGCAGCACCGCCTGCGTTACAATCACTGGCGCCGCACGCGGCGATGGCGCAACGAGCTGCATCGAGTGACCGGGAAAACTTCCGAATCGCCGCCGCCGCGGCAACCGCCAGCGCACTGCGTGCGGACGCTGCTGCGCTTGCGTCCATTGAACACCTGGAAGCGTTCGCCTCTGGTGATTCGATTCCGGACGTCGATGCCCCCGGGTTCGGCGAGGAAAACGAGGACGAAACATCGCAAGAGGCATGCGATTTGATTCTTTCCGGTTCTTACCAGTGGGAAGACCGGGATGCGCGTGTTTTGAAAGGGTTGGGTTTGACCCAACGTTTGAAAGAGTCGCACGCCGCCGCGTTCGCCGCGCGCGCCGAGGTTTGCGGCAATTCCGGGGCTTGGCGCTGCGTCGCGGCGACGCGAGTTTCCGAGTTTGCATCGCCGTTTCTGTTTGAAAATGTGAAAACGTCTGACCGTGATAAAAGCCCTCCCGACCTTTTGCACACCAGCGGAGTCGTGCTCTCCGCGTTACTTTCATCGGCGTGCGAGTTGGCGGTGTCGCCGTCGGGCGAGAAGCGAAACGCGAGAAGAGGCGATACGAAAGTCCCTAAAATTGAGTCGTATTTCAAGCACAGGGAGACTAATTGCACAGCGAGGCAGTTAAACAGGTCTAATGATGGTATGGAGGATTCCCAGTCTAAAACACCAACCGTCCTTGCTTGTACCTTATCAGTCCTAATGGCGCATGATATTGGATCCGTTTTAACTCAATTCGCAGAAAAAGAAACGTACCCGTTGGCGCGAGCGGCGTCTCCGGGTCGCGCCGTTCGAAACGCTGTGGCGATGTTTCTCGGCCAGCGGGATTCTCTGCGAAACGTGGGTAAAGCACTTCTCTACGCGCAGGCGCTAGGTCCGTCTTCGGTGGATACACAGTCCTCTACTACTGGAAACGTTGACGATGTTTGGGAAAGAGTGTGTCAATATCCCGAAGCGCGAGCCGCGGCGTTGGAAGGCGCTTTGCTCGCTGGGAAAGCTGCGGGGTCGCTGATCGACTCGAACGACCGGCTGATTGCAACGGCGCAGGTTGTTACACACGTTCGAACACTACTAACGCAAGCGGAACTCGCAGAGAAACGCGAAGAGGTGGAGGAAAAAACACTCCCCTCAGCGGCGAACCCTTCACAAAAAACAAAACAGCTTCAGATGAAGTGTCGCGAGCTGCGAAAAGAACTATCCCAAGTCACTTGGGACTTGGTCACGAACGTGTTAGCCGAAGCGCACGAATCCGCGAATCAACTATTGGCACAAGGCGAGTTGATTCGCGTGTTTCGATCGGTAGCCGGGGTGTTTGCGTGCTGGGCGGGACGGGAACAGGGTGGTTCGAGTGACGATGGAGAACAGAGAAAACAGGATCGCGCTTCAAGTTTGTGGTGGGTTCCCGAGACGTTGAAAATGGCAAGCGCGAAGAAAACCCCCGCCGTTACGAGACACTTCACCGAGTCCATCGATTCGCTGTTCACTGCGATGACGAAGAAGACCAGTAATGGTGTGGAACCTTTATTCACTTCGAAAAGTAAATTCCCGAGCACCGCGAAGAGCGCAGCGAAGGATGCATTCGGGGCGCTACTGTCTGACACAAAAAGCGACGCCGCGTCCGTGATTGAGTTCCTCGCCAAGTGGTTCCCAGGCGAAGCGCCTGGAAACCTGGGAGCAGGGATGCTACAAGGGTTACCCGGGTCAAGTGGAGAAGGGAGGATGGACTCAAGAACAAACCAAGGCAAAAGAAAGGACACTACTGGGAATAACCCAAGGGTTACTCAAGGGAAAGGGAACTCAACCCGAAAATCCTCCAACGTCATCCGGATCGATGGCGAATCGCAGAGGGAGTACGAAAACAAAATCGACTCGCACAAAAAGCAATCGCTCCGGGAACGGCTCGTGGTGGCACAAACGCCGAGTTCAAATGTATCAGGTGGGTTCTCCAGCGACCCTCTCGATTCCTGGAATACCGACCGAGGGGGTTTTTCGGAGTACCCGGTTGACGCGGACGAGCCCGACGTCGGCGATGAAGAACCGGACGACGACTTTGAAATGGTCGTGGACGACCCGCTTGAGAGGTTTCGATCGAGAGGATTAGGCGCCGCTGTGCTGGACACGCTGTCACCGTACGACCGGTCGCTGGCGAAAGCGCGCGGCAGTGGCGTGTTGGAGCGGCGCTTCGTGAAGCAGAAAAGCCGCGCAACCGGTCACCTGTCGAACACTTCCGAGATTCTCGCCAACGTTCGCGCCGGTGGGCCGACGCATAAAAATAAAATTAGCAGTTGCTTCGAGACGTTCGCCGGTAGACGCGACTTCGGAGCGCACGGAGTACTCCCACACGATTCCATTCAAGAAATCCGCAACGCGAATAGAGCAAACGACCAATTGATTCGCGAGCGGAATGAGTTGGCGAATAAGCGTGAAAACGAACGAGCAGTCGCCAAAGCGGCGAGGGAAAAACGCCTCGCGGAGAAGAACTGGGAGCGCGAACACGTTGTCACTCTCGACGGCGCGGGTGAGGAGCTCGCACGGGTGGTGGGGAGAGTGTCTTTGGCACCCGGGCACCCGGGCCCCGCCGTTGGCCACGGAGGGGTTACCTACCAGCCTGCTAACCGATTCGGCGGGCTTCGAGGACGATTCAACGTACCTGTTCCAGCTCGACAACGCCCTCCGCCGCCGTGGGTCGTACCGACGCTCGACGATTTACTCGGAGTCGCGCTACGGTGGTCCGCTAATGTGGTTTTGCAATCCACACATAGGAAAGCAGCAAGAGACGACGAGACAACCCCAAAAACCCCTCCAGAGTCCTTCCACACCTCGCAAGCATACGTGGAACACTTCGCGCCTCTTCTTTTCGCAGAGCTGAAAGCACAAGTGGGGAGCACAATGGAAGAAGCGGGCGGTGTCGCGCCCGGGGTTCCCGTTTCCGGAAGCGTTGAGTCCGCCGCGAACCGGTTTCGGGAAAGGAGCGCGTTTCACGTAGTTAAGGTTGCCCTGACTCGAACACAGGAAGGCGCGTCGCTTTCGTTCCAAGAAAACGACTTGGTTCTGATTGAGAAGAAAGGTACCGGTGGTGTTACGGATTCTGCAGGTACCTCCTCAGTGAATTCCCAATGCCAGGTACAGAGGCACCACGCGTTTGGCGTAGTTGAAGGGGTCGAAACAGGCTCTGGTGGTAATTCAAAATCCTGGTCCGGGGCGAGTGTGGGTGGGCTTTCTAGCACAGACACTAGCCAGGTATGTCTCCGTATCCGAGTGTGTTTAGTTGAGGATGCGCTTCCCACCGCAACTCGGTGGCTCACGGGGAACGGGGGTGGTGTGATGAACACGAGTGACGAACGCGAACGCAGAGAAGGTGTGTTGCGACTCCTGCAAAGGCAAGGCGCGGGGGTCACTGTTTCAAGAGTTTCTGGACTTACGCCTTCCTTGCGTGAAATCGCGGCGTTGTTGGCGACTAGCGGCGCGGGGGGGTTTGCGGGAGCGTCGTCATCGTTTCTTCGACCAAGGAAGATAGGGCCGGCGCATACCCTGAACCCGCAAACCCTAAAGCCTCCGCCCGGTGTTGATTCCGACCAGTGGACTAGCGCGGTGCTCGGCTTGAACGTCCCTCAAAAGAGCGCCGTGTTCGCGGCGACGATTACCGATCCCAAAAGCTTCAGTGATACTACGCGCGTGGTGTTGGTGCAGGGCCCTCCTGGTACCGGCAAAACAAAAGTGATCGCGGCGACTGTGGACGCGATGCTGGCCGGCTCTTGCGTTTCTTCTCAAAACGGAAATACAAGTGAAAAATCGAAAGCGAAAACGGCGAACGGCTCTTCGCGCTACGGCGCCGCGGCGGTCGCGGCGCGCCAACGACAAGACGACCGAAGACGAAGACTCAGCGTGGATTCCATGGGTAACGGGAGAAATGTTGGATCTGTTTCCGGTGGAAACGCGCAAGGTGTCAACTCAACTCCGCTGACAGGCAGTCATAAAACTACGTCTCAAAAGCGTCGAGTTTTAGTGTGCGCGCAATCGAACTCGGCGGTTGACGAGCTCGTCGGGCGATTCGCGGCCGCCTTCATCGGAACGGGAAAAAAGCTTGTCCGGCTCGGCCGTGAGGAAGTCGTTCGCGAAAACGCGCTTCCGTTTCTCGTGAATCGGTTAGTGGAGGATCGGCGGCAGTGCGAAACCGCGGAGGTGAGGGTAAATGGCCACGCGACGCGCGCTCCCGAAAAGAAAAACGGAAGTTCAAATCACAGCGCTTCGTCGACAACCTCAGCGACGCGCGCGCGACTTGAAAAACTCGGTGAAGAGATCCGCTTCGAAGAGTCCAAAACCTCCAAAAACACGCAAAACGCTTCGCGCCGCCCATCATCCTCCATGCACCTCGAGATGCTCCACGCGCAGCACCGTCAGTTACTAGGCGAGCTCGCAACGTTGAAGCAGGTTGAGAAGAGGAAGAACGAAGCGGTCCAGTTTGAAAACGCGTGCGGTAGCACTTGGTCGCGAGTCGTCGGCGGCGCGGACGTGGTGTGCTGCACGCTTTCAGGCGCGGGTTTGCTCGCGGCGGACCACAGGGGCAAGGGGGCGATGCGTGGCGGAAGAAGTGCTACTCGAGCAGGTGCCTCTGGAGTCCATGTTCAGCAAACAAGCACCGTCGCCTCCCAGTGCGCCGTCCCTTTATTCGACGCCGTGATCATTGACGAAGCGGCGCAAGCTACGGAAATCGCGACGTTGATTCCGCTTCGCTGGTTGAAACCGGGCGGGGCATGTGTGTTGGTCGGCGACCCGAAACAACTCGCCCCCACTGTTCTGTCCAAGAACGACGCTGTGATGCAATGTTTGTCTCGTTCGTTGTTCGAAAGAATGCAACTCGCGGGGCACCACACGCACCTGCTGTCGATTCAGTACAGGATGCACCCGAGTATCCGATTCTTTCCAAGCAACGCGTTTTATGACTCGAAGTTAGTAGACGGCGCGGGGTGCGCTTCGAATCGAAAATCACCCTTGGGCTCGAACTATTGCTGCATCGACGTCAAGAACGGCACGGAAGTCAGAAAACGTTCCGTGTGTAACCCGAACGAAGCAGCCGTGGTCGTCGCGGTGTATACGCAACTCGTGCGCAACTTGCGAATCGAGCGGAACGAGTTGGAGTCGTCTTCAAAAAAATCAGAGGGAGTTACGCACGCGGTCCGCACAGTCGGCGTCGTGACTCCGTACCGCGACCAGATGGATTTGCTCCGGAAAATGTTTGCGTCAGTGTTGGAAACGCGCGACGCGAAATTCGCCCCACTGGAGTTTGCAACCGTGGACGGCGTACAAGGAAGAGAGTTTGACGTCGTGTTGTTCTCGTGCGTGCGCAGTACAGGTGACAAGACGAGTCGGGATGGGAGGGCCACTGTTGATTACTCCAATTTCGATGACATCCCTGTTGACAATATGCTCTCCTCTCGACAAACGATTGGATTTGTCGGTGATAGGCGACGACTGAACGTCGCGTTGACCCGTCCGAAACTATCACTCGTCGTAGTAGGGCACTGCTCCACGTTACGCAACGCGGACAGCACCTGGCGTTCGCTTTGGGACGACGCCAAGAAACGCGGTTTGGTTTTGGAGAGTAATGGGAGTGGTTCATTTAGGGATGCTTTGTTTTCATTTAACAACGCGAGCGGCTTCGGCGCGTTGAAAGTCACGTCTGAATCTACCGTCCCCGAAGCGGTTGTGGATTTAGTGGAATCGAGCGACGATGCCATGAGTGATGGGGATGACGACGACGTGCTGGAAATATCGACGGTTACCAGGCCTAACACGAAATGCACACACGTACCTGCTGCTGTTCAGAAAAAGCGACCGGCGGTTGCGTCCGGGGCATCGATTTATATACTGTCCAAGCGCGTGAAGACGAACGGGGTTGGGGGAAGTCACCGGGTACGCGCATCCGTTCCCGTTGCGTCAGTCACGAGCGTCACCAGACGGGAATCGAAAACGGTCACGACGAGGATGGCGGATATCTCAGCGAGGGAAAGATTCGCCCACGCGTCGGCGCGAGCGAAAGCGACGCTTGATTCATCGCGCGGCGGCGCCTCAGGAAGCGGCGGGCGCGGACCGTCAAATTTGAAACGCGTCGTCGCACCGAAAAACAATAGCAAGAACCCCGTTGGGGACATACTACGCAACATGCGTAAATAGATAATTCGTTCTAGAGCTAGCTTTTAGCGTTTCAACACACAATAGATTACACGTCGAAGAAGCCTATCATAACAGGAAAAGCGTTAAAGAGCGTATCCATTCCGATGTTTCTGTCTGACCTGCATCCTCTGCTTCCTGCGCACAAGTTTAAGGGTCATACGAGCAGCCGTTCGCACACGCCCACTGCAACAACTCGAGATGCCCGCCCTTCGCCGCCTCTGAGCAATTATGCTAGTCGTCCCATTGACAGCCAATCTCGCGTGCCCACATCAGAATTTCGAGGTGCCCGCCATGAGCCGCCCACGCGCACGTCCACCCATGCCACAGGCAGCCGTTTGAGAGGGCCCATAGGAACATTTTGAGGTGTCCGACCGGTTTAGGGTTTAGGGTTTAGGGTTTAGGGTTTAGGGTTTAGGGAAATAATCAGCTGGTGTATCCCATAGGTTTACACGGTGA